>Ga0247611_10000305_pt1 | contig 100437 bp, 84 predicted proteins | sample 177DNAGHGhighgp2_FD_192422 | JGI IMG/M metagenome (GOLD analysis project Ga0247611, IMG submission 192422) | Sheep rumen microbial communities from Palmerston North, Manawatu-Wanganui, New Zealand - 1770 DNA GHGhigh gp2 | ecosystem: Host-associated > Mammals > Digestive system > Stomach >... | reverse complement strand
CTACAAGCGTGATGAAATTGTGAATGTATATAAGGGACATGGCACCGAGAGGGAAAAGGAAACGGTCTATAATATCCTGAGCAACCTCAATGCTGCACAAAACACTCACTGGAACAATATCAAAAAATAAAATCAAACAAGTTGAAGCTTGCGAAACTTGTTTGAAGCTTATCATTCTCCTTTCCCGAACATACGGCGTACCCACTTGATGTTGTCCACCCACTGGATGATTGGTCCGATTATAGGTAGAGTTCTGGCACCTCCCCTTCTAAGGCGGTTCACCTCGTCGGGCAGCATGTGAGAAATGGCTGCATTCATTTCTATCTCTGCCATATCCTTAACGTGTTCCCTGGCACTTATCTCAGCATTTTCCCTCTGAAGCGTCTCCTTGGCTTCCTCTACGGTCTCACCACTGGCAGCAAGGGCCATCTTCTGATATTTTGTAAAGAAACCAGTATATTCTTGATACATGGGGTCTTGTAAGAACAAAGTGGTGAATTCTGCCTGGTCCTTGCATCTGTTTGCCATGCCCTCCAAACGATTGAAATAGGCATCCACTTCACTCTGTGCTTCCGGAGTCAGACGGTATTGTTGCTCCAGAGAGTCTATATACGGTTTTAGCCATGCTTTTCTATCCATGAATATTTATTTACTATTTACAATTTACTATTTGTTTATTTATTTTTCTGTTTTATTATTTTTCTTAACTATCAACTATCTTTAAATTAAATTCCTTATACCTAATTGGCTACGTCGAACCTTCGGTTTCCCAATTCCTAATTCCTAATTCCTAATTAATAATAAAACTCTCGACTATTTGAGGTGGTCGTCGAAATAGCGTGTTATCATCTTGTGGAGATGCACGCGGTCGGAGCCCATCATATTGTGCTCGTCGCCCGGATAGGTGAAGAGGTCGGGATAGGTGTCGGCATCTATGCAGGCGCGCAGGAACGACAGTGTGTGCTGAGGCACACATACTGGGTCGTTGCCGCCGTAAATAATCATCAATCTTCCTTTCAGGTTCTTGGCCTTGCCCAGCAGGCTCGATGATTTGTAGCCTTCGGGATTAGCTTGAGGCGTCTCCATATAGCGCTCGCCATACATCACCTCATAGAATTTCCAGTCGATGACCGGACCGCCTGCCACTCCCACCTTGAACACATCGGGATAGGTGGTCATGAGGTTTGTGGTCATAAATCCACCGAAACTCCATCCATGCACACCGATGCGGTTCGCATCCACGTATGGCAGCGACTTGAGATAGTCCACGCCTTTCAGCTGGTCTTTCATTTCCTCGTCACCCAGATGACGGAAGGTGGCTTGTTCGAATTCCAGGCCTCGATGCTCGCTACCGCGATTGTCGAGACAAAACATCACGTATCCGTTTTGTGCCATCCAGATATCCCATCCTCTCGCTCCCCAGTGGCGTGTGGCGTCGATGTTGTGAGCGTGAGGACCGCCATACACGTATATTACAGCCGGGTATTTCTTCGACGGGTCGAAATCGGCTGGCAGTATGAGTCGGTAGTAGAGGTCAGTCTGTCCGTCGGCAGCCTTCAGTGTGCCAACTTTTATCTCTGGCACCTTGAAGTTGTCCCATGGGTCCATGGAGTTTACGAAGGTGGTGCGTGTGCCATTGGAGGTGTCTACAAAGTCCTGTCTGTGTGCCACCTCGCCTTCGGGGTTTGCCCAGCTATCGGCGGCAAAGGTGCCGGAATCCGACAGTGTGGCATTGTGCCATCCTGTGGTAGGGCCCAGTTCTGTGCGCTTGCCCTTCATGTCCACGCAGTAGAGTGCGTTTCCAATAGGATTGGCTTCATTGCTTGTATATACTATGCTCTTGGTCTTTTTGTTGAACCCCAGCATGTTGATTACTTCGAATTTGCCTTGTGTGAGCTGTTGCTCGAGAGTGGCTGTTGCGCCGTTTAGTTTATACAGATATAGATGGTTGTAGCCGTCGCGGCGTGTTTGGTAGATGAAACGAGTGTTGTCCCAAGGTAGGAATTCTATAGGGTAGAGAGGCTCATAGTATTTGCTGTTGGAATCGGTGATGAGAGAGCCCTCCTTCTTCCCGCTTGTGGCATTGTAGGCATCGAGGCTTGCATGTTTCTGTGCACGGTCGAGTTCTATGAGGTAGAGTGTCTTTCCATCTGGATTCCACGATATGTTTGTGAAATAGCGGTCGGTTGGGTCGCCGGCATCAAGGTATATGGTCTGCTTAGTCTGAACATCATATACTCCTATGGTCACTTTGTGGCTTGTTTCGCCAGCCATTGGATAGCGGTCGGGCACCAGTTTGGCGCAGCGGCTCTCATCTCCTTTATGTCCATATTGAATGTCAACCTGCGGATATGCGCTGACCATCGACTGGTCCATGCGATAGAAAGCCAGTCGGGTGCCTTGTGGATTCCAGAACATGCCCCCGTTGATGCCGAATTCGTCGCGATGTACCGACTGGCCATAAACTATGTCGCTGCTGCCGTCGTCGGTTAGTTTCACGTCGTTGCCGCTGGCATCCTTAACATAGAGGTTGTGATCCTTCACGTATGCCAGGCAGCGCGACTCCTTGTTCCAACTGCTTGCCTGCCAGTTGTCTTCGCGCTCCTGAACCCATTCCACCTTTCGCGTCTGCCAGTTCACCAGTGCGCATTTGCCCTGCGACTCAAGCTTCACGAGCGGTCTACCAGGGTAGGGGAATGAGGCATAGTAGAGATGCTGAACACGCATGCCTGAACTGCTTAGTGCAGTGTTGATATCCGAAAGGGTGAACAATAGTTTGCCGTCCGACATCTTCTCGCTTTTATCGGCCAACCGGCATGCGTCGATATCGAGAATTATACACTCGTCGCCCCACCATTCGGTGTATTTGCGTTTTGCAACAGAACTCTGATAATACGTTGAACCACCTGGTATGAGGTCTTCAATCGTGAAGCTCTTTTTCATCTTTGCTCTGATGTTGGGTCCGTTCTGTGCCATAATTGTCATTGGAAGCGCAATCAATGCGATTGCCAGAATTGATAATCGTTTTTCCATAATTCGATAATATTTTTACAAAATTATATATTTTTATCCAAAAAGATAATCCGAAATGGATAAAAAATGTAGGTTAAAATGTTTAAGGGTAATTCTTTTTAAAAAACACTTGATTTTTTTAGGCTTTTTGGATATTTTTTGTTAGTTTTGCGTAAAATACGTGGAAAATGCAATTACGTTTTTTGTATTAGAATGATAATTTCCGTTAATAGGCTGAAAATATTTATCAAAAAATATTTTAATTTTTTATTAACAAAAAAACTCAAACTATCATGAAAAAGTATTTAGCAGAACTAATTGGTACGTTTGTACTTACATTCCTTGGCTGCGGCGCGGCAGTCAGCTTGAATTGTGGAAGTGATACAGCATCCATTGTCGGCACAGCATTGGCATTTGGTCTTACGGTGATTGCCATGGCCTATACCATCGGCGGAATATCTGGTTGCCACATCAATCCTGCCATCACTCTCGCCGTGGCTTGCAGTGGTCGCATGACATGGAAAGATGCCATAGGCTATTGGGTGGGACAATTTATCGGAGGCGTGCTGGCTGCTGCTTGCCTCTATCTGATTGTTGAAGGCATGGCAGATCCAGTGCTTGCCAAGGGCACTCACACTGGAGCCAATGCATGCAGTGGGGCGGTCGCTCAGGGTCTGGTTGTAGAAATCGTCCTCACATTCCTCTTTGTGCTCGTAGTGCTTGGAGCCACATCAAAGACCAACGGGGCTACCAACAACTTTGCAGGCTTGGCAATCGGTCTCACACTGATTCTTATCCACCTTGTGGGTATCCACTACACTGGCACATCTGTTAACCCGGCTCGTTCGGTAGGCCCGGCACTCTTTGAGGGTGGCAAGGCGCTTGAGCAGATATGGGTGTTCATTGTCGGACCATTCGTTGGAGCTCTCATTGCAGCTGGATGCTGGAAAGTCATTAGCCTCGACAAGGAATAATTGCTTTTTTCAGAGAAAAAAATAATAATATAAAAGAAAAATCGAGGGGGTGTGTCATATCTGACACGCCTCCTCGTTTTTCAAGTATGAGCTTTACAAAAGCCTGCTACTTCAGTTTCATCAGTCGTTTGTATTCCTTCTTGGTGATACGCATGAAGCTGCCGTGCTGAGGGCTGCGAACGCCCTCTATGTTGCGAGGATTGCGGAAGTTGCGCATGAAGCGGTCGGCCTCGCAGATGCGGTAGTTCTTTGGGTTTGACGAATATTCTATGTAGGCTATTCGCCAAGTGTCGTCGCCTTTGATCTGAAATGCCGATACACCCTCGCATTTTTTGCGTCCCTCGAAATTCACGTAGTCGTCTTCCACAGGTTCGCCCCACGGTCCGGCGAGGTGTTTGCTCGTGGCGGTGAAGAGCCCTGGTTGTCCGCCTTCTTTCTTAATCATCATGTGCCACTGCTGGTCGGCAGCCACCCAGTTGATGTCTGCATCGATGGTGGCATATCCCCAGTCGAAGAGCAGACGTGGCTGGGTGATTCGGGTGAAGTCGTCGGTGGCATGACTGTAGTACATTCGGTCGTACTTTTCTTCAGCACGGTTCCACATGGAGTAGTAAATCATATATCCGCCTTTCTTGCCGTCGGGCCATACGAACTCGTCGTCCCATATAATCTGAGGCGCCCACACTCGGTTGATGGTCGACCAGTCTTTGTAGACGCTTGGCGCATCGGGGTTCATGAAAATGCTGAGTCCCTTGCGGAAATCGAAGGTGGTTGATTTCCAATGTATGAGGTCGTTGCTTGTCAGCAGGTCGATGCCGTAGTTGTCCCATGTCTCCACTTTTCCGAGGCGCTGCTTGCCTTGTCCGGCATCCATGTCGGTGGTCACCATCAAATATCCCTTGCCCTTCTTGCGACGGCATATATAAGCATCTCGTGTGCGGCCCTCAATGCGTGCGTGTTCATAATCGCTGAAGATGGAATCTCCGTTCATCACGTCCTTGAAGTGGAATCCGTCGTGGCTCACAGCATAAGCAGTCCATGGCAGTCCGCCGTTCATGTGGCAGTAGAGATAGTAGTCGCCTTTCTGGCGGTTGCCTCGCTCAGAATAGGTCTTTTGTGCAAACACCATTGTCGTCAGTGTGCATAAAACTAATGAAAGGATAGTATTTCTCATTTTTGTATTTTTGTTTTTTAATTCAACAATCGTATTTGGTATCTTCTGAAAGTCAGTTAAGTATAAGCTATAATGCAACTATTAAATAATGCTAAAAAAAGTTATAGCATTTGCATATTATTGGAATAATAATTAATTTTGCATCGGTTATATGAAAGTATAACTGCTCATAAGTAATAAATGGTGTCTTTTTTATGTTGTGAAACATTTGACACATAGTATTTAAATAAAAAGGTTTGTAACTCTTAATTTTTTAGAAGGATTCATCGGGATGATGAATCCTTTTCGATTTTTATACCCCTGAGAAACTGCTGAATCCTCCGTCGACAGGTATGATAGTTCCTGTGACGAAGCTGGCCTCGTCGGAACATAGGTATCGCACGATTCCATTGAGCTCGCTGATATCACCAAATCGCCTCATCGGTGTTTTGGCTATTACCTTATGGCTGCGTTCGGTTAGGCTTCCGTCGTCGTTGATCAGTGCTTTTCGGTTTTGTTCGCCTATGAAGAAACCTGGTGCTATGGCATTTACTCGAATCTTTTCGCTGTATTTGATTGCCATTTCCTGTGCCAGCCATTTGGTCAGCGCATTCACTCCCTCCTTGGCTATGGCATATCCCATCACACGCGACAACGACTCATAGGCAGCCATCGACGACACGTTGATGATGGTTCCGCTTTTCTGCTCAGCCATCACCTTTCCGAAGGTGAGACATGGATAGATTGTGCCATAAAGATTGAGGTCGATTACCTTGTGGAGGTCTTCGTTTTTCATGTCGAACACGCTCTGGTCGTCCATTATAGTTGCTCCTGGCACATTGCCTCCCGCTGCGTTAACCAGAATATCAACTCTTCCGAGGGTGTTGACCACGCGTTCACATGTTTCGTGGATCTGACGCTGGTCGAGCACGTCGCATGCATAGCCGAACAGTTCACATCCATTGGCTTCTGCCACGGGCTTCAAGCGTTCCATCACTTCCATCACCTTCTCATGGCGACGGCCGATAATCACCACGTCGGCCTCTGCTTGCAGAAGACCTTCGGATATGTTGCTGCCGAGCACACCGCTTCCTCCGGTCACCACGGCTTTCTTTCCTTTCAGTTTTATCATATCATTGTTGTTAAAATTATTAACTGTTGATTTTTAGTTGTCTCACTGTTGCCATCACTCCGTCCATCTGAGCCAGTCCCATCATGCGCCCGTGGAATGAATATCCGGCATTGTAGCCTTTGTCCTCATCGCCCAGCATGGTTCGTCCATGGTCCACCCGCATAGGCACGTTGGGGTTCTGCTCTTCGAATATTCGGCATACTTCTATGAGGTTGGCCCTTCCGTGAAGGTGGTCGGCCTCAATAAAGTCGCCGTTTGGCATCACGTCGGTCGACCGCAGATGCACGAAGTGTGTTCGTTTGGCATATTTGCGAGCCAATGCCGGCACATCGTTTTCTTTGTTTGCCGACAGTGAGCCACAGCATAGAGTAATCCCGTTGTGGGGGTCGTCCACAGTGCGGAGCAGCCATTCTATGTCGGCATCATTTTTCATGATGCGCGGCAGACCGAGGAGAGGCATTGGAGGGTCGTCGGGATGCACGCACATACGCATGTCGAATTCGTTGCAAACGGGCATTATGGCTTCCAGGAAATATTTCATGTTTTCACGCAGTTTCTCCGTGCTTATTCCCTTATATAGGTTCAGAAGGCTTCTGAAGAGTTCTACGGGGTTGTTGTCCTTCTCCGTTATGTTGCCGTTTACGAATCCCTGAGTTTTCACAATTATGGTGTCCACGAGCTGAGCTTTACCCTCGTCGGTCATCGACTTGTCCATCTCTGCCGCTGCTGCCAACTCTTCTGCCGAATAGTCGCTTTCAGCTCCTTTGCGACGAAGGATATAGCAGTCGAAATACACGAATTTCACTTTGTTGAAATAAAGCGATGTGCTTCCGTCGGGCCATGGGTGATCGAGCTCAGTGCGTGCCCAGTCGAGCACAGGCATGAAATTATAGCAAATAGTGTGGATGCCGCATTTGCCCAGGTTGGCAAGACTCACCTTATAGTTATCGATAAGGCGGTCGCGATCGGGGCCTCCATATTTGATTGACTCACTCACCGGCAGGCTTTCCACAACCGACCATCTCAGCCCATGATTTTCGATATATTGTTTCAGGTCCATGATAGAATCCATGGTCCATATTTCTCCGTTTGGTACGTCGTGCAAAGCAGTTACAATACCCTCCACGCCAATCTGACGAAGCATCTGAAGTGTGATTTTATCGTTCTTGCCGAACCATCTCCATGTTTTTTCCATCTATAATTCTGTTTTATGTGATTTGATTATGCAAAATTATGCCGATTATTTAATAATTCCTAATCTTTAGCATAATTTTTGAATAAAAAGATACAGTCCCCCATCATCGCGATGAAGGACTGCCGAGAACCAATAAATTAAAATATGTAGAAAGAGAGTAAAATAGTTACCTGAATATAATCTAACTCCTTAGATTTGTGTAACCTTTTTGAAAGAACTTTTTATAGTTAAGAAATAGGTATATATCATTTTTTGTAGTTAAGTCGGGTTTTAATAGTTTCGAAATAGGGAGACAACTTGTTGAGATGCCTGTATATGTTGTTGGATTGCTGGTTAGCGTCTGCCGCCTCCGCGTCCGCTGCCTCCACCGAAGCGTCCGCCTCCTCCTGAGAATCCTCCTGATCGTCCGCCACCGCTGCTGATGCTTGAGCGTCCACCGCCACCTCCACTTGGACGGCTGAAGCTGGAAGAGCTGCTTGAACGGCTTGGACTGCTGTAGCTTGAGCTTGGTCGGCTTATGCTTCTGCTTGGGCTGCTGTAGCTTGAGCTTGGGCGACTTATGCTTCTGCTTGGACTGCTGTAGCTTGAGCTTGGTCGGCTTATGCTTCTGCTTGGGCTGCTGTAGCTTGAGCTTGGTCGGCTTATGCTTCTGCTTGGGCTACTGTAGCTTGAGCTTGGTCGGCTTATGCTTCGATTGCTTGGTTGGCTGTAGCTGTTAGAGTTGCTTGGACGGCTTATGTTTGAGTTGCTGCGTCCGCTTGGGCGAGTTATGCTTGAATTGTTGTTAGGACGGCTATAAGGAGATGTGACGTTAGAGTTGCTTGGACGTGAGTTGGACCTGCCGTTAGGACGTGCTATGCGGTTGTTGGCTGGTCCTCCATGATTTCCTCCACCATGGTTGCCACCACCTATGTTTCCGTTGTTGCCCCCATGGTTTCCACCATGTCCACCGCCGTTATTGCCTCCGCGATTGCCTCCAGGACCTCCGCCTCTGCGACTATCGGGTCCGAATTGTCCACCGCGTCCGTGTTCACCGAAGTGTCCTCTACGGAAGTGTGCTCCGTGGCCGTGCCCTGGGTGCATGCCTCCGAAGAAGTGGCCTCCGCGATAGCGATACCATCCCCATGGCTCTCTGAAATAATAGTGACGATAGGTGTCGTAGAGGTAGATTCCGAAGCGCCAGCGATGACTATAGAATGAAATCGGACGATAGAAGTAGTCGATTGCCATGAGGCGTGTCCACTGATATGGAGTGAGGAGAGCCTGAAGTGCGAGGTCGCGTGCAAGCAACACTGCATTGTAGTCGTCGTAGCGATATCCGAGTGCTACGTCGTCGAGATAGTCGTTCACTCCGCAGATATAGTCGTAGTTGATATAATAAAGGTCGTCGAGCAGGTCGACACTCAATCCGAGGGTGTATGCCATACGGTCGGTGAGAAACCTTGCGTTCTGACACATCGCATCGTAACTCATTGGCTGTGCATTCACTGCCAGTGTTGCTGTGAATAATGCAACTGATGCTAAAAGGGTTCTAAAAGTTTTCATGATGTATGTTTTTTATTGTTAATATTCGTGTTTGCTTCTTTTTCTGATGCAAAGATATGGCATAAAAAACAAATAAAATGGGGAGAAATCCTAAAACGGAGGATTTTTTTCCCTAAACGTGATAGGGAAATCCCCTGAGATTACGAGAATAAGCTGATAATCAGAGAATAAAAAAATATTATTTCCTCCTGATTGCTTTGCAACAAATATTATTTTTATTAAATTTGCACATAGCAACTAACTAAAACAAAATTTTGATAATATGATAGAACGATTTTTAAGAACGACATTATTTTATATGGTGCCGTTGTTGTCTGTTTCGGCCAGTGCTCAGCAACTTGCATTTCCTGGTGCTGAGGGATTTGGAGCCTACGCTACTGGCGGCCGTGGCGGCAAGGTGATTCATGTGACAAATCTCAATGCTGCCGGAAGTGGTTCCTTGGCTGAGGCTGCAAGTCAGTCGGGCAGTTATATTGTGTTTGATGTGGGCGGTGTAATCGACATAACCGGCAAGAGCATAACCATAGCAAGCAATGTGACTATAGCGGGACAGACTGCTCCGGGAGAAGGCATCACCATTTACGGCGGACGAGTGATAGCCTCCAACAGCAAGAACGTCATCATACGCTATATACGTATGCGCGGCGGAAAGAGTGTGAACAGCAGTAAGTGCACGCTGACGCTCGACTATTGCGAGAACCTCATCATGGACCATTGCTCTGTGTCGTGGGGACCATGGGACAACGTTCACATAAAAGATGCCAACAACATCACATGGTCGAACTGCATTATATCGGAGGGCATAGAACCACAGCGATTCGGAGCCATCACCGACGGCACGCGCAACTGGACTATTCATCATTGTCTCTGGCAGAACAACAAGAGCCGCAATCCGAAGATGAAATGCTATGTGCAGTATTATAATAATGTGGTTTACAACTATGCCAACGGCGTGGTTGGCGGCCATTCGGCAGCCGACAACTATCAGGACCTGATGAACAACTATTTCATTGCCGGGCCAGAGGGGTCGGGAAAGTATTTCGACCAGTGGACCGAAACCGACCACATGTATAGCACCGGCAACTATATCGACAGCAACTGCGACGGCATACTCAACGGAACACTCATAACCGACCACCACAGTGCCACAGCCATGTCGAAACCATCGCTTTCGTCGAGCGGACCGATGAACCTCGAGACAGCCCAGAAAGCATATTATTCAGTGGTGGACCATGTGGGAGCTTCGCGAGTGCGCGATATCCACGACAAGCGTATCATCGAACAGCTTACGTCGCTTGGAAAGAAAGGGTCGTTTATAGCCAATGAGGATGATGTGGGCGGCATAGGCACTGTGGCCAACGGACCACGGCCGAAGGATACCGACAACGACGGTATGCCTGACGAATGGGAAGAGGCTAACGGCACCAATCCCAAAGTCAACGATGCCAGCTCCTTCACACTTGGCAATGGCTATACAAATATAGAGAACTATGCCAACAGTCTGGCACAGAAAACCACTTATCTCATGTATCCGATGAATCCGGAGGCAACGCTGAAAAATGCCACTACTGTTGAACTGAAGTGGGTGAATGGTGATATTGAGGAAGCTGTAGCAATCGTTGTAGAGCAATCGGAGGACGGGAAGAACTTTACCGAAATCAAGCGTTTGCCAAAGACAGCAACCGGTTGTAGTGTCAGTGGACTTACTCCCGACAAGGTGTATTACTTTCGCATGAAGACAGTGGGCACAGACATAGAATCACTTTACTCGGCTGTGGTGTCGGTCAACGATGAATTCATGAGAAAGGGCGGTGGTACGATAGCTGGTACATCTACGTTCCAGCCATCAGAGGGCAAACTTTACAGAATAATCAATTATGCCACCATACCATTCAACTCCGGAACCACATTCGCAGGAAATCCAAAGTATCTCACATTTAATGATAATGGCACTTTAGGCTCTACAGAGACATTTCTATGGGACGACCCTTCGCTTTTGTGGGTTATCACTCCAGTAGCCAACGGATTCACTATCAGCAACTATGGAAACAAGAAATATATAGGTGGCAGAAACACCACTTATAGTGGCAACGACCGTATCATGCAGTCGACAACATCATCCACTCTCACAATCAACTATGTGGGCGATCAGACTCCTTCGCAGTCGGGGCTCTATGGTGGTGTGTCGATGTATAGGATAAACAGCTCGGCAGCCAGCAATCAGCAAATCCGAGCACGTGGGTTCGGCGACGACTGGTTCTGGGGTTCCGGCACTTTCGACCGAGCTGACATGGTGTTCACATTCGTGGAAATAGATGCTTCGCTCGTCAAGCAATTTCTCACCAAGTTCAACAACACACTCGAGGCTGCCCAGAACCTGGCCAACTCATCAAGCACCGATGTCACGCTTGGCTATCCGTCGTCGGCTTTTAACGACCTGATGAATGTAATCTCCCAGGCACAGATGTTTGCTGAAACTGTGAATGAAAACACGTCACAGGAAGATATAGATGCGCAAGTGTCAGCCCTCAACAAGGCTATGGAAACGTTTGAGTCAAAGCGTATATATACATTCACAGGCTTCTCCACCGACTTGGCTTACAATATCTACAGCTATGGAACCATGTCAAATGCCAGTGCCTCCAATGCTACGCCTGATATTCAGCGGCGCTATCTCTATGCCATCAAAGGCACAGGAACGGCAGCCGACCAACTGGTGTATAAGATAGGTTTGTCGGACAATGACATAAATGGCGGGAAGACAGATGCATATACTACAGATCCTAATGCCCTGTGGACTTTTGCTGAGGCAAACAATGGCTTTGTGTATGTACGCAATGTGGCTACAGGCTCTTATATGCAGATTGAATCTACTCTGTCGAAAACACCCGTGGCTATCCGTCCATACTATGCCAAGAACGACAATGGCAAGATGGCATACTATATGGATGCCAATGCCGAGGGCAACCGCCTTTTCAATGTGGGCAACCCTGATGCCGACGGCAAGGGTGGACCACTCGCTTTCTTTGCTTTGCATGCCGACCGCACACGTCTGAGATGGGTGATCGATGCTACAGACGTGGAAGTGGAACCCACTGCAATACAAATGATAGATTCCGATGATAAAGCAGTCAACCGTAGATACTTTAACCTTCAGGGAATGGAACTCTCTACACGGCCTGCTCATGGAATCTACATCGAACGCACAACCAACTCCACAGGCGAAACTCAATCACGAAAAGTGCTCAGATAAACGATGTTAAAAATATGTTTATTGAATAAAAATTTGTAACTTTGCAAACCGAAAACAATAAATACATCAATAAATGGACAAGAAATTCAAGAGAACATTGATTACATCGGCATTGCCATACGCCAACGGGCCAGTTCATATAGGTCATTTGGCAGGCGTGTATGTGCCGGCAGATATATATGCTCGCTATCTGAGGCTGAAGGGCGAGGAGGTGCTGTTCGTTGGCGGAAGCGATGAGCATGGAGTGCCAGTGACTATCCGTGCCAAGAAAGAAGGCTGCACGCCTCAAGACGTGGTGGATCGCTATCATGGCATAATCAAGAAATCATTCGAGGATTTTGGCATTTCGTTCGACGTTTACAGCCGAACCACTTCTAAGATTCATCATCAGTTTGCAGCCGATTTCTTCCGCAAACTCTACGACGACGGCAAGTTCGTGGAGATGGAAAGCGAGCAGTTCTACGATGAGAAGGAAGGCCAGTTCCTGACCGACCGCAACATACGCGGAGAATGTCCTCGATGCCATGCGCAGGATGCATACGGCGACCAATGCGAGAAATGTGGTGCCACGTTGTCGCCTGAAGAACTGATTAATCCATATAATGCAGTGTCGGGCAACCCTCTCGTGAAGAAAACCACCAAGCACTGGTATCTACCCCTCGACCAGTATCAGCCTTGGCTCGAACAGTGGATTCTGAAAGACCATAAGGAATGGCGTCCAAATGTGTATGGTCAGTGCAAATCATGGCTCGACACAGGTTTGAAGCCACGTGCCGTCACACGCGACCTCGACTGGGGTATTCCAGTTCCGGTAGAAGGTGCTGAAGGCAAGGTGCTTTACGTTTGGTTTGATGCTCCTATAGGATATATCTCCAACACCAAGGAACTGTGTGATGCAGAACCCGAGAAATGGGGTACATGGCAGAAATGGTGGCAGGATCCAGAGTCGAGAATGATTCATTTCATCGGCAAGGACAATATTGTGTTCCATTGCATTGTGTTCCCTTCGATGCTCAAGGCTCATGGCGACTACAACCTGCCCGACAATGTGCCTTCAAACGAGTTCCTCAATCTCGAGGGCGACAAGATTTCTACAAGTCGCAACTATGCAGTATGGCTCAACGAATATCTTGAGGAGATGCCGGGCAAGCAGGATGTGCTTCGCTATGTGCTTACAGCCAATGCACCGGAGACGAAGGACAACGACTTCACTTGGGCCGACTATCAGGCTCGCAACAACAACGAACTCGTGGCTGTGTTCGGCAATTTCGTAAACCGTGCGCTTCAGCTAACTCAAAAATATTACAATGGCATTGTGCCTGAGTGCGGTGAACTGACCGACACCGACAAGGCTACACTTGAGGAGTTCAAGAACGTGAAGACCGATGTGGAGAAACTGCTCGACAACTTCAAGTTCCGCGATGCTCAGAAAGAGGCTATGAACCTGGCTCGTATAGGCAATAAATACATAGCAGATGAGGAACCATGGAAGGTGATTAAAACCGATCCGGAGCGTGTGAAAACCATTATATACATCTCACTTCAGCTGACAGCCAACTTGGCCATCGCCTTTGAGCCTTTCCTGCCGTTGTCGTCGAAGAAACTGCGTGAGATGATTAATATGGATGAATTCCGATGGGACGATCTCGGACATACCGATATCCTGCCTTCCGGAAAGCAACTCAACAAGCCATCTCTCCTGTTCGAAAAGATAGAAGACTCAGTGATTCAGACACAACTCGACAAGCTGGAAGCAACCAAGAAAGCCAATGCGGTCGCTGCAGCCAAGGCAAATCCAGTGAAGCCGGTCATTTCTTTCGACGACTTCCAGAAACTGGATATACGTGTGGGCACTGTGCTTGAATGTGATAAGGTGAAGAAAATGAACAAACTGCTGAAATTCCTAATTGACGATGGCTTGGAGAAACGCACTATTGTAAGCGGAATAGCCAAGTATTATGAGCCTGAGCAACTCGTGGGCAAGCAAGTACTCTTCATTGCCAACCTCGCACCACGTGAATTCAAGAACGGACTGGTGAGCGAAGGCATGATCCTCTCAGCGGAAGACTTCGACGGCTCACTCGCTGTCACCACAGTTGAACATGCCGTGAAAGCCGGATCTGAAGTGAACTGATCCATACGTTATATAGATAATAATGTAATAAAGTCTGCATGAGAAGCCTATCATGCAGACTTTTTTGTTTTTTACTGTTTTTCTGAATGAGACACCTAAATCGTTTTTTTACTTTTAAAAGTAAAATATATACACATTTTTTACTCTGAAAAGTAAAATATTGATATAAAATTTGACTTTTAAAAGTAAAATTTGTATTTTTGCAAGAGAATCTAAGAAAAGAAGTTTTTTTTATTGAGTCTCGAAAAGTGAAGAGCGAATAGTTTATTTACGTTGAACTTTGGATAGCATACATCCTAAAAAGAATGTATTTATATCCAGAAAAATAGTGTTGGTATGGAAAGACTATATAAAACCTATGGGCGTCTACTTGCTAAAACAGACATGCGTTTCGTCAGGTATCTATTCAAAAAGATAAACTGGGAGAACAGTCTGATTGTAATCAAAGGTGGGAGAGGTGTCGGAAAAACGACGATGCTGTTACAGCATATCAAGCAGACTTTCAAAAACAAGGAAGAGGCATTGTATGCGTCGCTTGACAATATTTGGTTTGCCAATCACAGTATCTTGGAGCTGGCAGAATATCACTATACACACGGTGGCACCCACCTGTTTCTGGACGAGGTTCACAAATATAAGAACTGGCAGCGTGAAATCAAGAATATCTACGACTCATATCCATCACTGCATCTTGTAGTCACGGGTTCATCCATGCTTAAGATTGACGAGTCTGCAACAGCAGACCTCTCGCGCCGTCATCGGATGTACACTTTGGAAGGATTGTCTTTCCGTGAATACCTGGAGTTGGAGTGCATCGCCTCACTGCCATCTTACTCGCTTGAGGAAATCCTGGCGAACCACTTCACCCTGGCCTCAGAAATAACGGCAAAAGTGAAAGTGCTGCGGTATTTCGACCATTATCTGCAAACAGGCTTCTACCCCTTCTATCGTGAAGAGGGTGACGGATTCACCGATCGCCTGCAGCAGGTGGTTGACATGGTAGTGACAAATGAAATTCCATCGGTTAGCAACATAGAGTATGATTCAGTCTATAAAACCAGACAGCTACTTACGGCTTTGGCAGAAAGCACACCTTATACATTGAATATCAGTGCACTTTGTGCAAATTTGCAAACATCAAGAGGAAATGTGATGAAACTGCTTAGCCTGATGGACCGCGCATCGTTAATCCGCCGCATCTATACAACAGAACGAGCTACAAAAATCATGCAAAAACCCGAAAAGATACTGTTTGCCAACACTAACCTCATGTACTGTCTCACCCCCAACTCAGATACCGGCACCATGCGTGAGACATTTTTGGCCTCACAGACGGGAGTAAGCCATAAGCTTTCCATGCCAAATGACGGTGACTTATTGGTTGACGGAAAATGGTTGTTTGAAGTGGGTGGAAAAAGAAAAGGTTTTTCACAAATTAAAGACTTGCCAGACAGCTATGTCGCAGCAGACCAACTGGAAATCGGACACGGAAACAAAATTCCATTGTGGATGTTCGGATTGTTGTATTAAAGTTCTTTTCATGCCATAATATTATTTCTTTTGGCACCTCCCCTTCGAAAGCCTCTAGATGTAGCTCGCTACACCACCCCGAGTCTTCCAAAGACAATCTGCTCAAAATGAATAATATTCTGACATAAACCTAATGACCGATTCGGATTAAATGCGACATTATATGGTGAGATTCTGATTTATGAGCAAAACTAATCGGGAAAATAATTGGAAAAGTATATAATGATGAATGGATAATTTACTGCATAATTAACTTAACAGTCTTCTCGTTAATTTTAATAATAACGACTTCACCCCGCTTAAGATCTGTAATCAACTTGGTATCAGAACCGTTTGAAAGCTTGGAGGCTATAATACGTCCTGAAATGGAGTACGCCGATATGCTGGCACCATCGTCTGCACCAGTAACAGTAATTTCTCCATTATTAGTCTGAATCAAAATAGGATTTGCCCTGACCTGAGCTACACTACTTTCAATTCCCTCTGTTTTGGGATTGGCATCAATCCAGCAGAGTGCAGCAGTAGCCACATCTGAATTTTCGTAACCAGCTTTGGTGGCATAGATGCTGATGTTGTAGGTAACGCTTAGTTGTACCTCAACATCGTTGTACGACTTGATATCTGTATCCGTAATTGTAGAATGGCAGATGGCTCCTTCTGTTTCGCAATTGAACGTCAATTTGCCATTCATATAACTGATAGTTGGCTTTTCACATTTTTGTGGAGTTGGTGGAGGATTACTTCCACCAGTTCCTTCCTCAATGAATACAAAGTTTTGCCACCACGAGGTTGCCCTATATTTGTCAATAGAACCTTCGGGTACATATAATGTAGCATTATTGACAGTGTTCTTTGAAAATGTGTCAGATGTTATTTTAGTTTTGAACGGGTTTTCTATAAAAGAAACGACGAATGGTATGTCACATGCTTCAAACGCTCTTGAATCAATTTTGATCAGGCCATTGCCAATTGTCAATGATGCCAAGCCGCTGCAGCCTTTAAGCTTACCATGCTCATGAGCATAGTAATTAGGAATATTTTTCCATCATTTGGTCAAAAAACTTGCAGAAATCATCTGCCATTACAAAAATTTCAGTAACTTTGTTTTCGGGAATCATAGCGGTTTTTTTAGTTTAACATTGTTTTATTGGTATATACAAAGTTACTAAAAATTCCGCTATTCCCCAAATAATCAAATGATTAAATATATCTTAATTTTCGTCGAACTCACGTTAAATTATTATGTCGAAGAGTATTGTTCATATAATAATTATATTGCTTGTCTGTTGCTGTCTGACTTCTTGTTGGTGTAGGATTCTGTCATATCAAAGATCTTATAATCCTCATTTGTTGTCTGGGGGCGATTCTTCATGCGGTGTCAGTTATTTAGGCGGAATAGTTCATCGCTCTCGTTATAATGGAAATGAAAAGGAACATGTAACGTTGAATCTGTTTTTAAACTCTGATAATGAATATAAAATAAGCCGTAAGAATTATTATTACCTAAGGAACGGCAAAAAGACTAAACCTTTATTCTCAATCCGTTTGCATGAGGGCATAAATAGTTTGACCTACAATCTCAAACGTGATTCTTCAGACATAGACACTCTTCATGTTTGTATAGTCAACAAACGGGACGACACAAAATTGATGGATCTTCTATTTGAAATTGATGAATCAAACAGTTCACTTGTATCTAATGATGATTCTCTTATGTTAGAACATGATAAACTTGAGTTGGAAGTTTATAGAAACAAGAAACTACACGGGGATGAAGATGTTGATGATTTAATCATTTCTCTTCTTGAAAAGACTGTAATCAAGAGAGATTCACTCATTAGTGCTAAACAGGCAATTATTAAGTAGCTGTTGGTTTTATTTCATCAGCCACTTTTACAAAAAAAACTGAAGTCGCTTCTTTTATGTTATTAAAAACTTCAAACTATTGCAAAATGAATCAAGTTACTATTCAATACCATGTGTAAAGATTATAATGAACAAAAATCGGCTTTTTAACTTTTAAAAGTAAAATATATACACATTTTTTACTCTGAAAAGTAAAATATTGATATAAAATTTGACTTTTAAAAGTAAAATTTGTATTTTTTGCAAGAGAATCTAAGGAAGGAATAATTTGTTAATTCTATTATTACAGTTTTTATTATATTTTTCTGGAATTCACATAAAAATGCGTAATTTGTGTTTTATTAATAGTGTTTCACTAAAAGTGAAATTATAAAATGAAAAATTTTATAATGCTGAATGGATAATAATTGTCATAATAAAGTCTGCATGAGAAGCCTATCATGCAGACTTTATTATTTGTTCTCCTGTGTTATTTAGGTTATCTCTGTGGATATTTATGCGAATAGAATCGTCAGACCAGCCATGACGATGGATACCATCGACATGAGTTTGATGAGGATGTTGAGAGATGGGCCGGAAGTGTCTTTAAACGGGTCGCCCACGGTGTCGCCCACGATGGTGGCCTTATGGCAGTCGGAACCTTTTCCGCCAAAGTTGCCTTCCTCCACCATCTTCTTGGCATTGTCCCACGCACCGCCGGAGTTCGCCATGAAGATAGCGAGAGTGAATCCGGCAGTCAGTCCTCCTACAAGTAGTCCCATCACGCCAGGTACTCCAAGAACCACACCAACAATAATCGGAATGATGATGGCGAGCAATGATGGGAATATCATCTCTCTCTGAGCTGAGCGAGTTGATATCTCCACACATCTGCTATAGTCGGGCGTTGCCTTTCCTTCAAGAATGCCTTTGATGGTTCGGAACTGGCGACGCACCTCTTCCACCATCGATTGTGCTGCGCGTCCCACTGCGCCCATAGTAAGTCCGCAGAAGAGGAATGCAGCCATTCCTCCTATGAATGCGCCTACAAGCACCTTAGGATTCATGAGGTTCACCTGGAAATAATCCATAAACTGGGTGATGTCGGCCTTGGCAGGGTCGAACACCTGTCCGAGGCTGTCGATAAACTGCTGTCCGCCTTCCACAGCCCTTTGCATGGCTATCTTGATTTCCTCCACATAGGAAGCCAACAGTGCGAGGGCGGTGAGGGCTGCCGAACCGATGGCAAAGCCCTTGCCGGTAGCGGCAGTGGTGTTGCCAAGGGCATCCAGGGCATCAGTGCGCTGGCGCACTTCTGGTGGCAACTCGCTCATCTCGGCATTGCCTCCAGCATTGTCGGCTATAGGTCCGTAGGCGTCGGTGGCGAGTGTGATCCCCAGAGTGGAAAGCATTCCAACTGCTGCTATACCAATTCCATATAGTCCTCTCGACAGCGATTCAGCCGACATCGACAAGTCGAAGCCATTGGCGCAGAGATAACTGAGCATGATGGCCACAGAAATGGTGACTACAGGAATCATGGTGGAAATCATTCCAGTGCCCACACCTTTGATAATCACTGTGGCAGAGCCCGTTTGCGATGCCTCGGCAATCTTCTGAGTAGGCTTGTAGGAATGTGATGTATAGTATTCTGTGCCTTGCCCTATAATAACTCCGGCTATCAATCCTGTTATGACAGAGAACGAGACACCGAGCCAGTTGTCGAGCTTGAGTAGATAGAGGATTGCGAATGTGGCGATGGCTATGAGCACTGCGCTCACGTTAGTTCCGACAGAGAGTGATTTCAGCAAGTTCTTCATCGTGGCACCCTCTTTCGTCTTAACCATAAAAATGCCGATGAGCGAGAGGAAGATGCCTACGGCGGCTATGATCATAGGTGCGATAACCGCCTTGAGCTGCATATCGCTGTTGAGTGCAAATGCAGTGGCTCCGAGAGCAGCGGTGCTGAGAATACTTCCGCAATAGCTTTCGTAGAGGTCGGCTCCCATGCCTGCCACGTCGCCCACGTTGTCGCCCACGTTGTCGGCTATGGTAGCGGGGTTGCGTGGGTCGTCTTCAGGAATGTCTTGCTCCACCTTTCCCACGAGGTCGGCACCCACGTCGGCTGCCTTTGTGTAGATGCCACCGCCCACACGGGCGAACAATGCCTGGGCTGATGCTCCCATTCCGAAGGTAAGCATAGTGGTGGTGATGGTGATAAGTGCTGTGTTCTCACCTTGATAGAAGTAGCTGAGCACGAGGAACCATATTGCTATGTCGAGCAGGCCGAGACCCACTACCACGAGCCCCATGACGGCACCGCTTCGGAATGCCACCCTCAGTCCTTTGTTCAGTCCCTGACGCGCCGCGTTGGCAGTTCGTCCACTGGCGTACGTTGCGGTTTTCATACCAAAGAAACCAGCCAGTCCGGAGAAGAACCCACCGGTGAGGAATGCAAATGGCACCCACGGATTTTGCACTTTAAGCACGTATGCCATGAATGCGAAAATCACGGCAAGCACGATAAACACTATGGTTACCACGCGGTACTGCTGTTTCAGATATGCCATGGCACCACGGCGCACATGACCAGCTATCTCTCTCATTCGAGGGGTTCCCTCGTCTTCTTTCATCATCTGACGGAAGAAGAACCACGCCATGCCAAGCGCCACTACCGACGCAATCGGCACGAGCCAAAATACTGTTGGAATGTTCATAATATTGTTTAGTTAACGAGTTAACTAGCAGACGAGCTGACTAGTTGTGTTGTTTGTGTTTTTTAATGACTTATGGTATCTATATATGCAAAAGTACAAAAAATAAAGAAACACACCAAAAAATGATGTGTTTCTTTTTATAGTAATTATTTAATAAAATTGTCGGATTTTTATCAACGAATGTTTGTCAGAGCATTGCCTGTGGCAGTTCTTATGCTGACAGCCCTTCTTGACTGGTTGCTTAGCATGCGGTTGCCTGCGGCAACAGTTCTGCGGTTTACAGATGTGCGCTGTGCTTTATTTGTCTTCTTGATTGTGCGTCTTTCAAACTTGCTGAACGGACGTAGGTTGTATTTGTCTTGTGTCTTAACCTTGCGTGCCTTGCTCCATTCGATGTCGCCTTCATCATATATGTTAGGTATGCCTCGATATTCGCCTGTCACTCGCTTGCCGTTTTCGGTATAGAGGTCGAGGGTGAGAACAAGCTTGCCGTCAGCATGTGAGGCATTGACGGTTCCGTTTGTGATGAGTCCGCAACGACCTTTGTAGTAGCTGGTGCCATCCTTGTAGATCTCATCCACATAGGTTCCCCACCACTTATATTCTTTGTCGTTTTGATCATAGTAGACAACTCCAGGCTGGAATGTGTTCTCTTCGAATACTTCCACTTCTGCCACCTTGTATGTACCATTGATTTGGTTGAGGTCTGGCTCATCTGTGTAGTCGGCATAGAGGTCAACAACCATGATGTTTCCTTCGCTGTTGACATTGTCGTTTTTATCGAAGGTCACGTCGTAGAGATACATCATGTAGTTGCCAAGCACGCTTCCTGTTAGTTTATAGAAGAAACAGTCGGCATCGTCCATTGTTCCCAGACTCACGTTCTTCGTGAATGGTTCGTAAGGATTGGTGGTGGAACCTCCTCCGCTCGTCATGTCGTTAACAGTCACGCTGCCCTCGTAGGTGGCCACCACTCGTCCGGCGTCGACGGTGTTGTCGTTGTCGTCGTGGTAGAACACGTTGACATCGGCTGTTATCTTGTATTTGCTGCCGCTGCTGCGTTCTATGGTTAGCGTACCGTTGTCGATGAAATAGTATTCCGACTGTTTTTCACCCTTCACCCATACTTCGAGCCACGAGTTGTATTGGTCGTCGGAATTGAGCCCGTTGTAGATTGTATATGCGCGTGTGTTGTTGCTGTTGGCTTTGTATGTGCCTTCAGGCAGTATGAGGTTGTTGGTGTTAGCGAGTAACTGGTTGCTGATGGCCAGCATCATGCTGCTTCCATTGCCTGTGAGGTCGCCGTTGTCGTTGACCGTTCCGTCGGTCAGCTGCACGAGATATACTCCTGTGCCATAGCCGAGATGGTCGCCGTAGTAGCCAGCCCACAGGTCGTTGGCGGTGAATGTGAATGTATCGCTGTCGCCTCCACCACCGCTCGTCATGTCGTCAACAGCCACGGCTCCTTCGTAGGTAGCCACCACTTGTCCGGCATCTACAGTGTTGCCGTTGTTGTCATAGTAGAACACGTCGACGTCTGCAGTGATGGAATATCTGTTTCCATTGGTTCGTTTGATAGTGAGTGTACCGCTGTCGATGAAATAGTATTCTGACCCGCTTTCACCCTTCACCCATACTTCGAGCCATGAATTGTATTGGTCGTCGGAATTTGTCCCGTTGTAGATGGTGAACGTGTTTCTGTTGTTGCCATTGGCTTTGTATGTGCCTTCAGGCAGGGTGAGGTTGCTGGTGTTGCTGAGCAATTGATTGCTGATAGCCAGCATAATACTACTGCCGGCACCAGTGAGGTCGCCGTCATCATTTACTGTTCCGTCGGTCAGCTGCACGAGATAGACTCCTGTGCCATATCCCATCATGTCGCCGTAGTAGCCAGCCCACAGATCGTTGGCATTGAATGTGTAGGCATTGTTTTGGCCTCCGCCACCGCCTCCTGGGTTGTAGCCACCGCCACCGCCGCGTGGATATTCTTCTCCACACGATGCCATTCCCAGAGCCAGCGTGATTCCAAATAACAGATAAAAAATTTTTTTCATAATCTTGATTATTTAGGTTGTTTTATATAGGTTATTTCACATTTCCAATCTTAATCAGATATTCAGCTATCTGCACTGCATTGAGTGCTGCGCCCTTCTTGATTTGGTCTCCAGATAGCCAAAGAGTGATACCGTTGTCGTTAGCCAGGTCTTTTCGCACTCTTCCCACGTAGACATCGTCTTTTCCGGCTGTGTAGAGCGGCATAGGATATTTCTGACTGGCCGGGTCGTCGATGAGGGTCACTCCGGGAGCCTCAGCCAATGCTTTCTGCACTTGTTCCACCTCGAGCGGTTCTTTGGTCTCAATCCATACAGCCTCGCTATGTGCACGCAGCGACGAAATTCTCACACACATGGCCGAGCAGCGTGCATCGGTATGCATGATTTTGCGGGTTTCGTTGAACATTTTCATCTCTTCCTTCGTGTAGCCATTGTCTTGGAACACGTCAATCTGAGGAATGACATTATATGCCAACTGATATGCGAATTTGTTGACTGTCACAGGCTTGTCTTCCAGGAGTTCCTTGTATTGCTGCTGTAGCTCAGCCATGGCAGCTGCTCCTGCACCACTGGCACTCTGATAGCTTGCCACGTGAATTCGCTCAATGTGGCTCAGTTGTTCGATAGGCTTCAGAACTACAACCATCATGATGGTGGTGCAATTAGGGTTGGCAATGATGCCACGTGGGCGGTTGAGAGCATCTTCTGCATTACATTCCGGCACTACGAGCGGCACGTCGGCATCCATGCGGAATGCGCTTGAATTATCGATCATCACAGCCCCGTATTTGGTGATGTCCTCAGCAAATTCCTTCGAGGTGCCTGCACCAGCAGATGTGAAGGCTATGTCCACATCCTTGAAGTCGTCACCGTGCTTCAATAGCTGAACTTCATATTCCTTACCCCTAAACGTGTATTTTCTTCCTGCACTGCGTGTGGAACCGAAGAGAACCAATTCATCCATAGGGAAATTGCGTTCATCTAATACTTTCAGAAACTCTTGCCCCACGGCGCCACTTGCGCCTACTATTGCTACTTTCATGCTTTTTGATTTATAATATGCATACAATATGCATATATTCATTAATACGTGTAAATTAAATGCAAAATTATGAATTTCTTTTGAGTTTTACTATAAAATTCGAACTTTTTATTTATCTTTGCCACATAATTAAAGGAAAACAGCCTTAAAACCAACTATTAGAGGGTGTAGCTTGAAGCATCCTACCTTATGCTATGGACTCAATCACTCAATACATACAATTTCCAATCACCGATACCACAGCCGTGTTTACCATCGTGTTGGGAATCATACTGTTGGCGCCGCTGATTTTCCCGAAGCTCCGCATTCCTCATCTTATTGGTATGATTGTGACAGGAATGCTTATCGGTGAAAACGGATTCTATATTATTGAGCGAAACGAGGGCTGCGACCTCTTCAGTCAAATCGGTATTTATTACATCATGTTTCTGGCAGGGCTTGAGATGGATCTTGCCGACTTGAAGCATAGTCGTAAGAAAGGACTGGTATTTGGTTTTCTTACGGCATTAATACCATTTGTGTTCGGCTATGTATCGGGCATGTATTTCCTGCATTACAGCCAGATGGCATCACTCCTGTTGGCATGTATCATGGCCTCCCATACGCTCGTGGCATATCCTATAGTGGGACGATATGGAGTGACGCGTCATAGGAGTGTGCAGACAGCGGTGTTTGGCACGGTCTTTGCACTGCTCTTTGCACTCGTTGTCATTGCCATGATATCGGGTAAGTTCACTGGTGACGACGGCTTGGAATTCTGGCTGTGGTTTATCTTGAAGTTTGCTGTATTCCAGCTTACACTTTTCTTGATATTACCTAAAATCATACGTCTGTTTTTTAAGAAAGTGTCGGATTCTGCCATCCAATATGTGTTTGTACTCACACTGATGTTTTTTGCCGCTTTCGTGGCCGACTTGTGCGGACTGGAAGGCATCCTCGGCGCATTCCTCTGCGGACTGGTGTTCAATCGGTTCATACCACATTCCAGTCCTCTGATGAATCGCGTGGAGTTTGTGGGTAATGCCATCTTCATTCCATTCTTCCTGTTAGGAGTGGGACTGATTGTAGACATTCGTCCTCTCTTCACGTCTACTACGGCTCTTGTGGTAGTGGGAGTGCTTGTTGTAGCTGGCACGTTGTCGAAATATCTGGCAGCCTTCGCATCGCGCAAGATATTCAGTATGAGTAGTGCCAGCGGACTTATGTTGTTTGGACTGAGTGAAGCGCATGCTGCTGGTGCTCTGGCTATGGTGATGGTGGGCAGGCGACTGCTCTATCCCGATGGCACACCTCTTATGAATAATGAGGTGCTCAACGGAGTGGTGGTTATGATTCTTATCTCATGCATTATCAGTTCGATAGCTACCGAACAGGCTGCCAAGAAACTGAAGCTCGAGACGGAGGATAGCGGCGATAAGCAGCTATTGCCATGGCTCGATGATGAGAAGATACTGGTGTTGCTTAAGAACGATAAAAACATCAATAGCCTTACCTCTACTGCAATTATGATGCGCAATCCTCAGCTCAACCGGGGACTGATTTGCCTCAATGTGGTGATTGAGGCAAATCAGAAGGAAGGGTGGCTGCAGGAGAGTAAGGACTTGCTGTCGGAAGCCGAGAAGATATGCCTGGCTGCCAATGTGAAGATGCAGGGACAGAGCCGACTTGCCTCCAATCTCTCCAACGGAATCGTGCATGCATTTCATGAGAACGACGCATCGGAAGTGATCATGGGTCTTCACACCAAGAGCGGAGGCGACAACTCACTGATTGGCACCTTCGCCAATCAGATGGTGAGTCATCTCGACAAGCAGATTATAATAGTGAACTATGTGCTGCCTCCAAATGCCATACGCCGTATAGTGGTGGCAGTACCAGTGAATGCAGAATATGAAAGCGGATTCCGACGGTGGGTTGAACGTCTTTCACGTCTTGCATCTGAAATTGGTTGTCGCATTGTGTTCCATGCCACGGAGCAGGCTTGCCACCGCATCATGCATCATATTCAGGAATACCATAGAAATGTGCGTGCCGAGTATAAGCTGTTTGATATGAGTGAAGGAATAGAGCAACTGGCTGGTTCTGTCAATTCCGACCATCTGCTGGTGGTGGTGAGTGCACGTACTGGCACTATAAGTTCCAAAGGCCACGTCAATAAGATGGCTGGCGAACTGGTGAAATATTTCCCAGACACAAGCCTCATGATAATATATCCAGACCAAAGCGATCAAAGCACCGACACTACCTTTGCCGATCCACACCGTGCTGAGCGCGTGGAAAATTCAAGTATTGGCAAGTGGCTCTCAAAATGGGTGAGCAAAATAGGATAGTATAGATAATTAAAAATTAAATGACGAAGTTGGATGGGTTAAACAAACAACTTGTCAACTTGTTTATTCGTCAACTAATAAACGCAATGATAGATATAACAGATATAAAAAAGAATTTTGGTGACCTTCATGTGTTGAAGGGCATAAGCCTACATGTAGACAAAGGAGAGATAGTGAGCATCGTTGGACCGAGCGGAGCAGGAAAAACCACTCTGCTTCAGATTATAGGCACTCTCGACAAACCCACCAGTGGCAATGTGATAATCAATGGTACTGACGTCACGCGTCTGAAAAACCGTGAAATATCCAAGTTTCGCAACCTGCATCTTGGATTTGTGTTCCAGTTTCATCAGCTCCTGCCTGAATTCACAGCCCTGGAAAATGTGATGATACCAGCAATGATAGCAGGTAAGTCTAAGAAAGAATGTCGTGGCAGAGCGCAGGAACTATTGGAGTATATGGGCCTGCAGAACCGGATGGACCATAAGCCCAGTGAGATGTCGGGTGGTGAAAACCAGCGTGTGGCTGTGGCAAGGGCTCTGGTCAACAATCCAGATGTAATCCTGGCCGACGAACCATCGGGAAGCCTTGATTCAGCAAACAAGGCAGAACTCCATCAATTGTTTTTTGACCTTCGAAAACAGTTTAACAATACATTCGTAATCGTAACGCACGATGTGCAACTTGCCGGTCTCACCGACCGAACCATACATCTTAAGGATGGGCTGATTGTGGATAATTTTTGAATTAGGAATAAAATGATTTTTTTAATAAATGTTACGTCTTGGAAAATATAATGATTTGGAGGTGATGCGCGAAGTGGAGTTCGGCGTCTATCTCGATGGTGGCGATGTGGGCGATGTGTTGTTGCCTAAACGCTACATACCCGAAGGAACAAAAATAGGTGATACGCTGCGAGTGTTTCTGTATCTCGACAGTGAGGAGCGCCTGGTTGCCACAACGGAGGCTCCTCTTGTGGAAGTCAATCAGTTTGCCTATCTTGAAGTGAAGTGGGTGAACGAATATGGTGCCTTCCTCGACTGGGGACTCATGAAGGACCTCTTCTGTCCGTTCAAAGAGCAGAAGATGAAGATGCAGCAAGGCAGGAAATACTTGATTTATTGCTATATCGACCCTGTCACCTACCGCATCGTGGCATCGGCTAAAGTTGATAAGTTTCTTTCTGATGAAATGCCTCCATATAAAAGTGGCGATGCTGTGGATATCATAATTCAGCAGAAGTCGGACCTGGGAATGAAAGCAATTGTGGAGGGACGTTATAGGGGGCTGCTCTTTGCAAATGAAATATTCCAGCCTCTGCATACGGGCGATCGCCTGAGCGCTTATGTGAAACATGTGCGCGAAGATGGTAAGATTGACCTCAAACTCCAGCGATATTTTGGAAAAAAGCATATAGTGTCGTTCAGTGACCAGCTGCTCCAGCATCTGCATGGATGTGAAGGCGGATTCTGTCCGCTGCACGACAAATCGGAAGCCGAAGATATTTATAACACCTTTGGAGTGAGCAAAAAGACATTCAAACGTGGAGTGGGAGACCTCTACAAACATGGATATATAACCCTTGAACCTAACGGCATTCGCCTCACACCTAAAGGTGCTGCAATGGGCGTTGAAGACTAAAACCACTTTATTCACTCAACACTCGACTTTTAACTATTCTATTATGGAAGAACTGTTGCACTACGTGTGGAAACATAAGCTATTCCCTTTGAAAGAACTGGAAACCACTAAAGGAAGCAAGGTTGAGGTGATAGACCCTGGGCTACACAATCATGGGTCGGGACCCGATTTCTTCAATGCCAAGGTGAAGATAGATGGTCAGTTGTGGGTGGGCAACGTGGAAATCCATGTGCGTGCATCCGATTGGTTTCGTCATCACCATGAAGTGGATGAAGCCTATTCCAATGTAATACTCCATGTGGTAGGTATCTCCGACATGGAAGTGCCGGTGCCCAATGGCAGCAGGCTGATTCCTCAGCTGCAGCTCGATGTGCCCGACGAAGTGAAAAACAACTATGACGAGCTGTCGCGCACCGACCAGTTTCCACGCTGTCGGGATGTGGTGCCTTCGTTTCCGAGGCTCACAGTCCATTCATGGCTTTCTGCCCTTCAGGTGGAACGGCTTGAAGAGCGCAGTTCGGCAGTCAGGGAGCGATGGATAAAGCATGGTAAAAACTGGGAAGAGACATCCTTCGTGACCATAGCGCGCAACTTTGGGTTTGGCAAGAACGGCGATGCTTTTGAGCGATGGGCCAATTCGTTTCCGCTTATGGCCATTGGTAAGCATCGCGACTCGTTGTTCCAGATAGAGGCCGTGTTTTTCGGACAGGCAGGAATGCTCGAGGAGCCTCATGATGAATGGGGCGACTATTATGAGAAGCTTCGTGGCGAATATCAGTTTCTGCGACATAAATTCTCACTTAAACCAATTGATTCCACTGCCTTCAAGTTTATGCGACTACGGCCGGAGAATTTCCCGCAGGTGAGGATAGCCCAGCTTGCCATGCTCTATTACAGCGGAGGCTTGAGCTTGTCGAAACTTCTCTCGGCAAAGGATATGTCGGGAATGTATGAGTTGTTTAACACCAGTGTGAGCGACTATTGGAAGCATCATTACACGTTTAAGAAAGATGAGTCGCCCGAGAGCGACAAACGTTTGTCGAAATCGTCCATCGACCTCATTGTGATTAACTCAGTGGTGCCCCTTCTCTTTGCCTATGGCAGATATAAAGGCGAAGACACATTGTGCGATCGCTCGTTTGAGCTGATTGAAGAGATAAAGGCAGAGAACAACAAGTATATACGCAACTGGAAAGAGGCTGGCATCCAATGTCAGTCGGCTGCTGATTCACAGGCTCTCATGCAGCTCTCCACCAAATATTGTGAGCCACGCAACTGTCTCCGATGCCGATTCGGATTCGAATACATAAGGAAAAATCCTAAATTCCTGGCAGAGGATGAGGAAAGTCTGCAAGTTAATAATGATTAATTATTTCGGTATTTGCTTTTAAATGACTAACTTTGCAAAATAATAGCAATATATTAATTATAACAAACAACCTGTATACTCGTCAACTTGTATACTCGTCAACTAAAATATAATTATGAAGATAGCATTGATAGGCTATGGCAAGATGGGCAAGATGATAGAGCAGATAGCTCTGAGCCGTGGCCATGAGATAGTGAGCATAATAGATATCGACAATCAGGAAGATTTCGAGTCGGAAGCGTTTAAGAGTGCTGATGTGGCGATTGAATTCACCGCTCCCCACGTGGCATACGCCAACTACCTTAAGGCGTGGGCTGCCGGAGTGAAGGTGGTGTCGGGTTCCACTGGATGGCTTAAAGAACATGGCGACGACGTGCGTCGTGCCTGCCATGAAGAAGGCAAAACCTTGTTCTGGGCATCCAATTTCAGTGTGGGAGTGGCTATTTTCTCTGCTGTCAATAAATATCTGGCCAAGATAATGAATGGCTTTCCACAGTATGACGTGAGTATGGAAGAAACGCATCATGTCCACAAGCTCGACCATCCTTCGGGCACTGCTATCACGCTTGCCGAAGGAGTAATTGCCGAACTCCAGCGCAAGCGCGACTGGGTGGTAGGCGAAGTGCATAATCCCGACGGATCGGTGGAAGGCACTAAAAACCATCCTGCCGACCTTATTCGTATCGACAGTGTGCGTCGCGGAGAAGTGCCAGGCATCCATTCCATCACCTACGACTCGCCAGCCGACTGCATCACCATAACCCATGATGCACACTCGCGGCAGGGATTCGCACTCGGAGCAGTGCTCGCGGCGGAATACACCAAAGACCACGTAGGACTACTCACCACCGACGATTTATTTCAATTTTAATTGAAGAAAGCAACACATTGGCTATCTAAAGCAAAAAGATATTAACTTTTATTTTTAATTTAAATCTACTATTTTCTCGTCTTCTAAATAGTAAAATAATTTTTCATTTTTGGCTAACGCCGAATCTGCTCCACCTCAACATAGCTCAAGCAAGCTTGGCTCTGTGTTCGGTTTAATCGCAGATTTCATTTTTCATTTTTCATTAAAAAATGGGACTATTTACAAGCAAACCAGATTATTCTAAGATAAAGACCCGCAAGGTCAAGGAAAAAGAAGAAAAAGAAAAGAAACAACGCCCCGAATGGGTGAAATGGGTTAAGTTTAGCATCGTTACAGTGCTATGGCTTTTGTTTATCTACTGGCTCGGTAGCTGGTGGGGACTGCTTGCTTTGCCACTCATCTTCGATATCTACATAACGAAGAAGATCAACTGGCAATGGTGGAAGAAGGACGACCAGCCTGTGAGCAATTTTATTATGAGCTGGGTGGATGCCATTGTGTTTGCACTCGTGGCTGTGTATTTCGTCAATAACTTCTTCTTCCAGAATTATAAGATACCATCATCGTCGCTCGAGAAATCGCTTCTCACCGGCGATTATCTGCTCGTGAGCAAACTCTCGTATGGGCCACGTATTCCGATGACTCCGCTCACCATGCCACTCACTCAGCATACATTGCCAATGCTCAACTGCAAGTCGTATATCGAATGGCCGCAGTGGGACTATCGCCGTGCCAAGGGCCTGGGTAATGTTGAACTGGGCGATATCGTGGTGTTCAACTATCCTGCCGGCGATACCGTGGCTGTGAATTTCGGCAACGACCTCTATTCTCTGTGCTACGAACTGGGTGCTCAGAGCCTATATGAGGAAGATCCTTCTCAGCTCGTCTACAACGATTCGTCGACAGTAGGCCAGATTGCTCTATTCAATAAAATCTACGAACGAGGCAAGCAGGTGGTGAAAGCTCAGCAAAACCAGTATGGTGAGATTATCACACGTCCTGTCGACCGCCGTGAGAACTATGTGAAGCGCTGTGTCGGCCTGCCTGGCCAGACATTGGAAATCAAGGATAAGGTAATATATGTGGATGGTCAGAAGGAAGACCAGCCAGAACTCGTGCAGTTTAATTACCGTGTTTACACCAAAGATGGTCAGTATCTGAGCGACAAGCTATGTGCCGACCTGGGTATATCCGATGAAGACAAGGCACACGTGCTTGACCGTACAAACGGTATGCCGCTTACGTTCCAGGCAAAGGCTGCTTTGGAGAAAATGCCTGAAGTGGTGGACAGCATTGTAGAAGTAAAGGACGGCTATTTTGGACGTCTATATCCGCTCGACCACGACTATGGATGGACACGCGACAACTATGGACCTATATATATTCCTAAGAAGGGAGACGAGATTGAACTCAATATGGAGAATATCTGCATCTACGAACGTCCTATCCGCACTTACGAAGGCAACCAACTCGACATAAAAGCCGACGGAATATATATCAACGGACAGAAAACGAATAAGTACAAGTTCAAGATGGACTACTACTGGATGATGGGTGACAACCGTCACAACTCAGCCGACTCGCGCTACTGGGGATTCGTGCCTGAAGACCATATAGTGGGCAAGCCTCTGTTTATCTGGCTATCCGTGTCGCCCGACAACAATCCGGAAGCAAGCACCTATCGCTGGAACCGACTCTTCAAGTGGGTGGGGAATATTAAATAGTTTATAGTTGAAATTGGAAAGAGACATATTACTAAGTACTGCTTATTTGCCACCGGTTCAATGGTTCGCCAAACTGGTGGCAAATCATAATGTATATATAGAATATTATGAGAGCTATCATAAGCAGACTTATCGTAATCGGTGCGTAATCGACTCGCCTAACGGTGCGGTCAGCCTTACCGTGCCAGTGGAAAAACCTGCCGACGGCTCGCGCCTCATAAAGGATATGCGCATAAGCGACCACGACGACTGGCGCAACAAGCATTGGCATGCTCTCGAGTCGTCGTACTACAACTCGCCGTTCTTCGAATTCTATCAGGACGATTTCCGTCCGTTTTATGAGAAGAAATATGAATTTCTCGTCGACTTCAACGAGGCGCTCATAATGAAATGCCTCGAACTGATTGGCCGCGAAACGACACTGATTCATACCGACAGTTTTATCGACCCCGACGATGTGGATTCGTCATGCGTGCACGACTTCCGACAAATCATATCTCCTAAGGTATCGCTTGATGTCGATCCTGACTTTCAGCCACGGCCATATTATCAGGTGTTCGACCAGGGAACTGGTTTCAAGCCAAATCTCAGCATCGTGGACCTCATATTCAATATGGGACCGGTAGCCGTTATTATAATGAAAAATGAATAATGGAAAATTATTTTTGCATTTGAGGCGTTGCATCCTGGTGTTGTTCACGCTAATGTGTAATGCTGTCTGTGCTCAGATGGTCTATAATGTGATGGACTATGGAGCAAAGGGTGATGGATTGACCGATGATGCCAGTGCTATTCAGACGGCTGTTGACCGTTGTAGCCAAGAGGGTGGGGGACGTGTGCTCTTTCCGCGCAACCACATATTTATGGCTGGACCAATAGAATTGAAGAGCAATGTGGAACTGCATCTCGATGCTAATGCCACACTTATTGCCAATCCTGATGAAAGCATCTACCATCTCAGTGCGTTTGGCAAGAACGAAGGTGAGGGCATGATGTGGATATATGCCAATAAAGCTGACAACTTGAGTATCACGGGGAAAGGCACTATTCACGGCAATGGCATACGTTTTATGGGCGATGAGCTGAGCGACTCCTACGATCTCAAACCTGTCACAACGTTCGATCCTCGTCCTCACGTGCTAACAATCACCGACTCAAAAAACCTCACCATTCGCGACGTGACCATTCGAGAAGGCGCCTACTGGACCATCCATCTCATCGGTTGCGAAGGTGCTGTAATCGACGGCATACAGCTGCTCAACAACATGAAGATTCGCAATGGCGACGGCATTGACCTCGACCATAGTCGCAACATACGCATCAGCAACTGCCATATAACAAGTGGCGACGACTGCATCTGTCTGAAAAACCGCCGCGAATTTGCAGAATATGGTCCTTGTCACGACATCGTAGTGACAAACTGCACCATGTCGTCGCGTTCATGCGCCATCAAGATTGGTTCTGAAAACATGGATTCCATCTACAACGTGGTGTTCGACAACTGTATCATCACCGGCTCCAACCGCGGTCTGGGCATTCAGAACCGCGATGAGGGAACGGTCACAAATGTGGTGTTCTCCAATATCATGATGGACCTCCGATTGTGGAGCGATGTGTGGTGGGGCAAGGCAGAACCGATTTACGTGACATCTTACCCTCGTGCCGACGGCAACCACAAGGATGCCAACTGGCGATTCCCTGAGGGACAGACGGAGGGACGATGCGGAAAGGTGAGCAACATATTCTTTAACAACATCATTGCCACGTCGCAGAACGGCTGTTTCGTGGGCGGCGACAAGCCTGGCAAGGTGACGGGCGTGTACTTCAGGAATGTGCGTGTCGACCTTCAGAGTCCTCGTGGTATCCGCATGGCTCAGATGGATCGTCGCCCGTGTAAGGGTAAAGGATTCATCGAAGTGGACTACGACGAGCTATGGAATATGTCGGTGCCTGTAGTTACCGAAAACGCACAGGTTCTGGGCGACGGAATCATAAATTATAGAGAAAATGATGAATAGGTTATTAAGACAAGGCTTCGTACTGCTCTTCTTTCTGTGTTGGCTGACAGGTTATACACAGCGCCGACTCACTCCCGAACAGACGGGTGGCATCTACTATGCCTATCCTGTTGTGGATGCTCCGAGAATTGATGTGCCTCAAGGCTTGAAGGTGTTCTATATCTCCCATTATGGTCGTCATGGCTCCAGGTGGGTGACTGAATATTCAAGATATAAATGGACTCTTGGCCATTTCAAGGATGAGTCTAACCTCACGGAACTGGGGCTCGATGTGAAGCGTCGTCTGGTAAGGATTACGCGCCATGCACATCATAATGCCGGTCAGCTCACCGCTTTAGGTGCTGAGCAACACCGACAGATAGCCCGACGCATGGCAGAAAACTATCCTGAGGTGTTTGCTGAGGGTGCAGATGTGACAGCACAGTCGAGCACGGTGCGACGTTGCCGCAGGTCGATGGAGGCATTCTGTGGTGAACTCCGTTCTTTGTATTCAAGTATGAAGATACCAATGTCGTCGAAGAAGAAACAGATGGCATACATAAGCTATGACTCTCCGGAACTAACGGCGCTGAGACGACGTACCAAGAGCCAGCCTACGATAAACACCGACCGTTTCCTCTCTTCGCTATTCATAAACCCGTCGGTGGTTAAGAATCCGCCTCAGTTCCTCTATGAATTTCATTCCATTGCCTCCGACATGCAGGATGTGCAGATGGGTGAAACTCTATGGGATGCACTGACCTATGAGGAGATGATGTCGGTACACGATTCCAACAACGAGCGCATGACCATCTGCCATGGCATAGACGAGCGAAACGATAACATACCTGCCCGCTCTGCCATTTCGCTCTGGAAACACATTGAATCCGAGGCAGAACGCTATATCCGTGAAGACAAACACGGTGCTTCACTCATCTTCGGTCACGACACTCCGCTCTTCCGACTCCTCTCACTGCTTCGTCTCTCGCTTCCAGGCACAGGTATGGAAGATATAATCCCAATGGCTGCCAATCTCCAGATAATCTTTATGAAAGACGCATCTGATAATATTTTCGTCAGCTTCCTCCACAACGAGAAACAGCAGTCTCTTCCCATTCCATCCGCATATCCATTTATTTATTGTTGGGAAGACGTGAAACACCACGTCGGCCGACTGTATGATTAAGTGATTAAAACTTATCCGTAAGTCCAGAAAATATTGAGTTATTGGTAGGTCTTAATGTCTATATTTTACCCATAAATCGAAAATAAATATAGAGTTATGGGTAAGTTTCATGCAAAAGTGTTTCTTGTATTTATTTTCTTATAATCTGCGGTAACTCATTTTTTTTACCACTTACCGCAGGTTATAAACTCGGAATTATGTGAAATACCCTTATTTTTATACTTATAATCTACGGTAACTCATTTTTTTTACCACTTACCGCAGATTATATATTTATTTTTTTATATCTTTGCACTAATAAAACTCTAAATAGAATTACTATGATTGGCAGGGATTATGAGAAAAGAAAATTGATGGAGTCCTACAACTCGGAGAATTCTGAATTTGTCGCTGTTTATGGGCGCAGGCGTGTGGGTAAAACCTACCTTATACGTGAAACATTTAATGACATGTTTGTATTTCAACACTCTGGATTGGCAAATGCGTCTATGGCTGACCAACTTTCATCGTGGACCGATGATATAGTGGAAGCAGGTCTTGAAGTGAAGACATCGCCTCGTAATTGGCTTGATGCTTTCAGATTGCTGAAAGAGCTTATAAAGACATCAAAATCAAGAAAAAAAATCATTTTCATTGATGAGTTGCCTTGGATGGATACACCACGCTCCAAGTTTGTCATGGCCTTGGAAAATTTTTGGAATGGGTGGGCTTCGGCACGTAAGGATGTTTTGTTGATAGTTTGTGGTTCAGCCACTTCGTGGATTGTTAATAAAATATTTAAGAATCATGGTGGACTTCATAACAGAGTGACACGTCGCATACATTTGATGCCTTTCACTTTGCATGAGTGTGAACAATATGCAGAAGTCAACAGGCTCGGTTTTTCTAAATATCAGTTGCTTGTGGGCTATATGATTATGGGTGGTATTCCCTTCTATTGGTCTCAATTACAAAGAGGTATGAGTCTTGATCAGAATATCGACGATTTGTTTTTTTCGGAAAACGGAAGCTTGCGATATGAGTTTGATAATCTATATGCATCGTTGTTCAGAAATCCGGAGCCTTATATAGAGGTTGTCAAGACTCTTGGGACAAAGTCTGCCGGTATGACGCGTGATGACTTGATAACTGCTGGAAAACGTCTTTCAGATAATGGTAAGCTGACACGCGTTCTGCAAGACCTGGAACATAGTGGCTTTATTCGTTCATACAATGGTTATGGCAAGAAAATTCGTAACACCATTTTCCAATTGACTGACCATTATTCTATTTTCTACTTTAAGTTTATAGCGAAATACAATGAAAATGACCAAGCTTTTTGGACCCACAATCTCGGAAAACCTCTTTACAACACGTGGTGTGGATTGGCGTTTGAAATGGTGTGTCTTGCTCATATACCTCAGATAAAGAGATCTTTGGGAATAGAAGGAATTGCATCCAATGTTTACTCCTGGAGAGCGAGAGAAAATAATGATGGCATTCAGGGTGCTCAAATAGATTTGCTTATTGACAGGTCAGACCAGGTTATAAATCTATGTGAAATTAAATTCTCCTCACAGGAGTATAGACTGGATAAGGCCGAAATGGAAAAACTACGAAATAGGAAAAATCTCTTCTCCCAGGAAACCAAAACCCGCAAGGCTGTGCATCTTACCATGATTACCTCATACGGACTTGCACATAATGCCTACTGGGGAGAAATACAAAATGAAATTACTGCCGACGATTTAATGAAACCCTAAAAAATAGATTATAAACAAGAATCCCAATATCTGAATTTAAAAAACAAACAATTATTATTGCCATTTTATTTGATTCTTGCAGGGAATCCAAGATTGTTTAAGAGCTTAAACAATTATTGTATTTGAGAATGGATGAAGTTGTCGTTAACTCATTGACTGATTTTATAAATTGGGCGAAATGCTGTCATAAGGTTTATGTCCAAGATTTGGATGCATATTATTTTAGAGAAGATGAGTGTTTAGATAATCATGTGTTCTTCCGAGGGCATGCTTCCTTTATCTGGAATCTGTCTCCTTCTTTATTTCGTGATTCATCAGTACGGTTTGATGAACATGATATGCTTCGCCAAGCATGCAATTTATCATGGTCTGAATTGAATAATTGCAAAACCGATTTGGAGAAGTTGGTAGTCCTGCAGCATTTTGGCTTGAAAACAAGGTTGTTGGACGTGTCATATAATCCTCTGGTAGCTCTGTATTTTGCTTGCGATAATGAAAAAATAAAAATGAGGATGGGGTCGTTTTCAGCGGTGTTATGAAGGAAACTCCTTTAAATGTATGTAACGCAATTGCAGACTATGTGTTCAATCACAGTTCTGAAAGTGAGATTGATGAATTGTTCCTAAGTGGTATATGTTAAAAATACGACGTTGAACATTTGCAACTGGCAGATTGTTGTTTTTTTAATCCTCCTCTCAATAATCTTAGAATAGCTGCTCAAGCTGGTGCTTTTATAATGTCGCCATTGCTGAGAAAGAATGATTATAAATTAACGGCAAACGACGAAAGTGTTGAAAAGGCCATGAGTACAGTATTTAGTAAAAAATGTGTTATCCCTCAAGCTTTAAAGGATGATTTATTAATAGAATTGGATTGGTTGGGAATCAATAGAGCAACCTTGTTTACTGATATGTCAAGTAAATTGGAATATATAAATCTAAAGCAGAAAAAGAAATTTCAACGGATAGATTTGTCATAGTTTATGGATTGTTTGTTAAAATCTAAATATTATAAATATGAAACACTATTTTAAATTCATGTTGCTCTTTTTTATTATGTGTATTATAGGAGCAAAAGCCATGGCTTATGATTTTTCAGCCGATAATTCTGATGGAGTGACCATTTATTATAATTTTATAAATGATAAAAAAGAGTTGGAGGTAACTTTTGGGTATTACCTTTCTTATAAAAGTGGTACTGTTGAAATACCAAGTGAGGTCTTATATAATGGTATAACTTACAGTGTTACGTCGATAGGTTCAGGAGCATTCTCTAACTGCAGTGGTCTGACTTCTGTTACCATTCCCTACAGTGTTACGTTCTATCGGTGATTATTCGTTGTCTGGCTGTTCTTCATTGGAAAGTATTTTCTGCCCAAACTCTGTAACTTATTTAGGTGAAAAATCTGTTAAGGTTATAATGCAGTAATGTAATGATTTCTGTGGCATGCTGAGTAGTGTAAATTGTTGTATGTCAGCATTTCTGACACCACTGACGCAGAAATATATATATTATTCTATCAACTTTTTTGGATTAAGTATGTTATTGAAATGCGTTTCAATCTGTGTCCACTCCTAAATATTGCTAAAAATTCGGAGTTTTTCTATCTCGCCATCACCTTCTTGTTGCCAATGATATAGATGCCAGACGGCAGGTCGTGTGTGGCTTCTTTAGGGCTGACATGCTGTTTGACCATGATTCCCGTTAAAGTATATACATTTACGTTCTCCATATCGATAGGTGTGTCGCTAATTCCGGTCATTGGCGAATAGTCTTCGTTGTTGGTCAGATACATGTCATCCACAATGAGGTTGCCGGTGCCGTTCGTCCAGAAGCTCACTATGTGGATATTATTGGTTTCAAGCGCTTTGCCCTGCTTGTCGCCCGATGTGTATTTGGCAGTTTGTAGGTTGATTACAATCTGCTTTTTCGTGCCGAAGCTGGCAGATGAATAGCAGTCGTTCCAGATGCTGTTGGTGGTGAACATATTTAGATGTGCATCGCACGACTGAGTTTGCTTCAGCTTTATAACCAGATATTTGTATGCCGACATGTCAGCGCCGTTGGGATATTCCCATCCCATCTGACCCCATTGACCAGGGCGGAAGGTGTGTGTCTTCTCGTTGTAGGTGCCTTGAGCAAAGAGCGACGTATTTATATACTGTGCACCGAAGGGGAAGAACGTGGACTTCACGTTCATAGTCTGTGTCAGTTCGTTGCCCAGAGGGTCGGTATAGGAAATATCAATGGTGGTGGTCCCTTCCGACAACCCGCGTATCATGCCATTGTTGATTGAGATGTTGTTGCCGTGGAAATTATAGTGTGCCTTCGCTGCCACGTTTTCGGTATGCCCGTCTTGGAATGTGGCGGTGAGCTGTAGGTCGGTGTTGTTGCCTATCATAATTTCCATATCGTTGTTTGCGAGCGTAAGCGACTTGGCTGTGAGCATCTCTTTGTTGAATCCCTCAAAGTTCTCAGGATAGAAAGTGGCTTCATCAAATTGTTCCTCTGTGGAGAACCAGTCGAAATCGGCATATCCATCTTGCCCTTCTTCGGTGGCATAGCAGAAGAGACCGAAGCGTGCCCCCACGAACACGTTGAGATTGAATCCCAAGGTTGTCTCTCCTCCGAGCGGAGTGTATGTCGTGTTGTCGAGCGAATAATAGAATTGTGTCTTGCTGGTGGAATAGTTGATGGTTGCTCTCAGGTAAATGATGTCGCCCTCATCGTCAGGTAGCTTAATGGTGGTTTCTGCTGGTTGCAGGTCGGTTGACTCCCTCAGTTTGTCTTGCTGCCATACGATTTCACGCTTTCCGTTTCTAACTCTCACACCTATCATGGCATATGGGTCTTGGAACACACATATTCCTGCTATGTTGCCTTCATGGAGGTTCTTGGTGTCGAGGCAGATAGTTCCTTTTGATGGTTTGTTGGTATATGCGAAGATGCGTTGCGTCAGCATATTCTGTGCCTGATGCAGTTTGTTCACTGTCTCGCTGGTGTAGAGTCGCATCCATCCGGCTCTGTCGAAAAGCGACCATGCTCCGTCGTTTGGATTGTGGTTCCATTGCCATTGCATGCCGAGAGGATATGACCGGAAGTTGTCGTTTGTTGGCAGCGGGCTCTTAGGTGAAAAAAAACCTGTTGATGGTTTGGTGAACGATGTGTATGGCACTCCCTTGTTGCCCACCACAGGCCATCCGTCGCTCCATTTCACCGGTTGCATGTTTGGCATGCGTCCCAGTGCTCCGAGGTCCTGTTGCATGATTGTCCACCAGCTCCCGTCAGGTGTGTCGAAGAGTGCTCCTTGATGCACGGTGTTCGGCTTGTCGTTGATAATTTTCTCAACGAGCATCTTCTCCTCGTAGGGACCGAAGATATTGTTTGAGCGGAACACTGCTTGTCCTGAAGGCCATCCTCCGTAGGTGGCATAGATGTAGTAGTAGTCACCGATTTTATAGAGGTGGCATCCTTCGAGCCCTTGCTTGTCGCTTATTACGTTTTTCTCTTGTATGAAGTTGAAGTCTTCGTCGAGTTCACACATCTGGATATTGCCTATGCCGCAAGCCACGTACACCTTGCCGTTGTCGAAGAGCATGCCCGGATCATAGTATGTCCTCGACAGTTTCTTTGCCGACCATTTTCCCTCTGGGTCGGTGGCGCTGAGCAACCATCCTCCAGTGTCGTTGCCGTTGATGAGTATATAGAATTTGCCGTTGTGGTATTTCATTGAGCATGCCCACATCCCGGCAGCGTATGCGTCTTGCCATGTGTGTCGGCAAGCCATTTACCGTCAACATGGAGTGTTGGCAATGGTTTCACTCCTTGTGCCATCAATGAAGAGGGCGATATATATGCCATTATAGCCAGAACTGTCAAGAGTACATGTTTCTTCATGATTATGTGTTTTTGGGGGAATTGTTAATTAGATTTCAAGGATAGATGGTTTGTCGTTTTTTTGTGTTATTGTTTTAATGAACAAGTCGAGGACTTCTATTTGAAAAAAATAAGTCTTTATTCTATCTCTTCCACGGTTACCCCTTCAAACTCCTTGAGTATGTCCACCACACGGCGTTTGAATTGTTTGCGCATCACTTTTAGTTCCATCTCTACGTTGTATAGCACGCCGTTGGATGTGTGTTTGTCTTCCATCTTATAGGAGTCGAGTTCTATGTGCAGTCGGCGCAGACGTTCTATCACTGCATTCACGTCTTTAAGGCTTTCGGATGAGAATCTCACGGAGATGGTTCGTTCGCCGAATCCCGAGAGGAAGAGGTTCATGGCTTCGAGCCCGAGCAGAGCCATAGCTGTGGTTATGATGCTGATGGTGTACATTCCTGCACCGCATCCCATGCCTATCGCTCCCACCACCCATATTCCAGCGGCGGTGGTCAGTCCTCTCACCACGTGTTTCTGGAATATGATGGTTCCGGCTCCGATGAAACCGATGCCCGACACCACCTGTGCTGCTATTCGCGATGGGTCGAGACGTATCGACATGTCGCGGTTTGCGTTCAGCAGGTCCATAAAGGCATATTGCGACAGCACCATGAATAATGCACTGCCCAGTGCCACAAGGAAATGAGTGCGGAATCCGGCTCCCTTGGCGCGATATTCACGCTCCAGACCGATGGCGCCGCCTAACAAAGCTGCTACGACTATTCTAAGTATGAGTTCCCAAGTCATATTTTAAATGATAAATGAATAATTATTTTTGTATTTCCTCATTCCTAATTTTTTTTACGTTTCTCGGATGGTGTTCGAGTATTTCGTTTCGCAGGCGCCGGGTGTCGGTGTGGAGATAGATCTCCGTGGTTCCGATGGATTCATGTCCGAGCATCGCTTGTATGGCTCTCAGGTTGGCACCCCCCTCGAGCAGCGACGTGGCGAATGAATGACGCAGTGTGTGCGGGCTTACCTCTTTTTTTATCCCTGCTTTATCCACCAGTTCCTTGAGAAAATGAAACACCATGATGCGAGATATGTTCTTCTTGCGTTTGCTAATAAACACATAGTCTTCAAATCCGGGCTTCACGTCTATAGTGTTGCGGTCGATGAAATATAATTTGAGTTCTTTTATTGCTTTTTCGGAGATGGGCACGAGCCGCTGTTTTGAACCTTTGCCCTCCACTCGTATGAATCCTTCGTTGAGGTAGAGATCCGACAGTTTCAGATTGCATAGTTCGCTCACTCGCAGTCCGCAGCTGAAGAGCATTTCAATTATTGCTTTGTTGCGCTGGCCCTCTGGCAGCGACAGGTCGATTTGTGCCTCCAACGCATCCACTTCGTCTACTGTCAGCACATCGGGCAGATGCTTTGGCTTCTTGGGAAATTCGAGCAGTGCCATGGGGTCGCTCTCTATTTCGCGCTCAGCCACGAGGAAGTTGTAGAAGTTGTGTACTCCTGCGAGTATTCTCGCCAGCGATGTGGGGTGGATGCCTATGTCGATGATTGTGGCTGAAAACTGATGGAAATCGTCCAGTTTCACGTTGTGAAAGTCTATGCCCTCGTCGTCGATGAATGTGATGAATTTGAGCAGGTCGTGCTCGTAGGCGTCAATGGTGTTGTCGGAAAATCCTTTTTCCAACTTCATGTATTGATGGTATCTGCGTAGTATTCTGTCAGTTTCTGAGGGCATGTAAATCGAATCAATTCGACATTAGATATTTATTTTTTCTTTCCCTTTTCAAATATGTCGGCGTGAGTTCCTGTTCTATAAAGAGAAATAATTCTTATTTCAGTATCTTTTTCATATAATAATAGCCAATCAGGGGTAATATGACATTCCCAATAGCTTTTGTAATCACCATGTAGCATGTGATTGTGTACTTCTCAGGCATTGTTTCTCCTTGGCGTAAGAGGCTAATTCGTTAAGTTCATAAGTCCACCCCATTTCACTAATCAGTTTTTGAAAAAACTTACTTTGTGGTTAGGAATATTAACGGTAATAGATGTCATAAATCTCACTTTTTTAGTTATGCCACAAAGATAATAAAAAAACAATTAGATTGTTCTGCTAATCATAAAAATATTTATTCACGCCACAATCGAATTATAAATATATTTCAAATAATGGTATTTATCTTTCATTTTGCTATGTTTCATTATTTTGTGCTTTTTTTATTAGTAAAAATAGAGTATATTTGCGTAAAAACATAAAATAAACTTAAGGTATGGCTAAATTAAAACTTCTGTTTTTGTTTGTGGCTATCGTTACAGCTTTCGCTGCCAATGCACAGACAATCGACTATGATGCATGGAAAAATGCATCGCAAACAACTCCATATAATGTGACGTCGCTGATGGTGAACCCTACGGGCACGGGCAACACAGGATGGAGTCGCAACAGTGCCGACGCAGCAGCCGGCTACAACAAACACAATTCGGAGTTTGCTTCGTCGGTCTACGACAACACAGGAATCGAATCCTGGTATTGGAATCCGGTGAAGTCTGCCGATCTCATCTGGCAAGATGTGAAAGGTTTGCTACCTGGCACTTATCGCGTGACGGCATTTGCAGTGGCTCAGATATACAACAACTCAAGCCGCAAGGGACAGCTTGGCAAGGGTGCTTATCTTTTTGCCGGCGGTGAGCGGGTGGCAATCACATCTAATAAATGGCAGAAACTAACCCTCACAGCCACGGTGGACGATAAGCAGACCCTGCGGATCGGTATTTGTGGCGATGAAACCAACGAAAACGACTGGGTGAGCATAGCGCAGGTGAAGTTGGAATGTATAGGTTTTTCCGGAATTGCAAATATAAAGCCTTTAGTGCTCGACGAACGCTACGATGTGAGTGTGGCTCGCGAAAGCGGATTATATAATGTGAATCTACATGCCACATTCTCTTCAGACCAGCTTACCCCTTTCTGTGTGCCTTTCCAAATGTCGGCAGACGAGGTAAAAAAATATTTCTCCGAAGTTTACAGCGTGATAGGCGCGAGAGAAAACGGTAATACATATATATTGACAAAAACAGCCTCGTCGGTTATCAAGGCTGGTACTCCTTATTTGGTAAGAGCCAAGAAGGACGGACGTCAGACAATTACACTGACAGCCGTGCCAATCACTCCGTTAAATTCGGCTCAGCCTCTGCTCACCACTGTGGGCACAATGAAGGTTATCGGCACATACAGATGCCACGAGGCAGTGTCGTCGGCATACGTGCTTTCCGATGACGGCAAGACTATGGTTAAGGCAAGCGAGCCGGTTAGAGTGAAAGGTTATTCTTTTTATGGTATGAAATAAAAAACAGAAAGAGTTATGAAAAAAATATATATAACGAGTGTTCTTTTATTGATGGTTTGTGCTGTTTCTATGGCACAGCGCAAACAGTGTATCGATCGCGATTGGTTCTTCTTGCTTGGCGACGGAAGCGATGCTATAAGTGATGCTTCGGTGACCAATTCATGGCGAAAGCTCGATCTGCCTCACGACTGGAGTGTGGAGCCTGATGCGGCTCAGAAAGCCGGAGGTACGGTGGTTGGACCATTCTCAACCAACAGCATAGGCAAATTTCAGACAGGCAACACTGTGGGTGGTGAAGGATGGTATAGCAAGACTATCACAATCGACAATCTTGATACAGAGCGCTATATGCTGTATTTTGAAGGAGTCTACAACCATAGCGAAGTGTATCTCAATGGCAAAAAGCTCTATTTCAATCCATACGGCTATATGAGCTATCGTTTCGATATAACCGATGAACTGGAAGTTGGCGACAATAATGTGTTGGTAAAGGTGACGAACGAAGGCAACAACACGCGCTGGTATGCCGGAAGCGGAATCTACCGTCATGTGTGGCTCATCAAAACTCCGTTGGTTCATAGCGATGAATGGGACCTCAAGCTTGAACCGTCTACTTCAAAACTTGATCTGACTACTACAGTTTATAATGACGGCGAATCAAAGAAAGCATGTACTGTTACAACCGAAGTATATGATGCCAATGGAACACGTGTGGGCAGTGTGTCTACAGATGTGTCGGTTCTGGCATATCGTGATGCAAACATATCATTGTCGGTTCCGATGACTGGAGTCAAGATGTGGAGTCCCGAGTCGCCTTATCTTTATAAAGCAGTGTTGAAAGTTAAGGATAACGAAAGCGGAACAACCGACGAAATTGTTAAGCGCTTCGGAGTGCGCACCCTCGAATTTTCAGCCGACAAGGGATTTTTGCTCAATGGCAAGAACACCTTGCTTTATGGCGGGTGTGTTCACCACGATAACGGCTTGCTCGGTGCTGCAGCCTACGACCGTGCCGAAACTCGCAAGCTGTCTTTGATCAAGGCTCAGGGCTATAATGCTGTGCGTTGCAGTCATAACCTCCCATCGGAGCATTTCCTTGATGTATGTGATTCCATCGGACTGATGGTTATCGACGAAACGTTCGACCAGTGGCTTCTCAATAAGAATCCCGATGATTATCACAATTTCTTTGCTGAATTCAGCGACCGCGACCTGAGCATTATGTTGCGTCGCGACCGCAACCACCCAAGCATCATAATGTGGTCGATAGGCAACGAAATTCCAGGACGTATAGATCCTGAAGGCCTGGCTGCAGCAGAGAGGATGCGAGGCACCGTTCGCCATTTCGACGTGAGTCGCCCAATCACAGCTGCTATATGTGGCTGGGATGCCGGTGATGCATGGAATTCAGCTGGAGGCAACTGGGATGTGCAGGATGCCAAGGCATTCCAGAGTCTCGATGTGGGTGGCTACAATTATCTCTTCGACCGCTATGAGCACGACCATGGCACACATCCCGACCGTGTGATGGTGGGACTGGAGAGCTATCCTAAGCTAGCGTCTGAAAACTGGAATATGGTGGAGAAGCATAGCTATGTGATTGGCGACTTCGTGTGGACCGCCGTGGATTATCTGGGTGAGGCAGGCATCGGCAGTGCCAACGACAAGAGCAATCCAAGCATGTTCCAGTCGTGGCCATGGTACAACGGATGGTGTGGCGATATCGACCTCATCGGTCAGAAGAAACCACAGAGCTACTATCGCGACGTGGTATGGCGTCAGGCACCGGTCACCATGGCGGTGCAGCCTACTGCTTCATACAATTCCGCCTGGGGATGGCAGTTGGAGGAACAGCGATGGACATGGCCTGGATTTGAAGGCAAGACTGTCTCCATCAACGTATATAGCCGTGCTCCTAAGGTGAGACTATATCTCAACGGCGTGTCGCAAGGCGACCATGTGCCGGGTGGCACATATTGGACTGGCTACTACATCCCTTATCAGCCAGGCACACTCAAGGTGGTGAACCTCGATGTCAGTGGCAAGGAAATAGCCGGCGAGTCGTTCGAACTGCAAACTACGGGCACACCATCTGCACTGAGGGTTACGGCAGACCGTGAAGAGATTCAGGCTGATGGTGCCGACTTGTCGTACGTGACCATCGAACTCGTGGATGCGAAGGGCAGGGTGATAACGAGCGACAGCAGCACAAAGGTGGAACTGGCAGTAGAGGGCAACGGCATGCTGCTTGCAGCGGGCAATGCATCGCCTACCGACATGGAGAGCTTCCGAAGCTCCACTCCAAAACTCTTCCGCGGACGTGCTCTCGCTATTATTAAATCCAGCGACGATGCAGGCGAAGTGAAACTGAACGTTAGTGCTTCCGGGTTGGAACCTGCTTCGGTGGTTGTCAACACCATAAAGCCAGAGAAGCCATCTGTGGCCATTCAGACTATCTACAATGACTATTCCAAGTATCAGGCATACTACAACCTCCAGGGCATGAAGGTGGAGCATCCGTCAAGAGGAATATATATTCACCAGGGAAACAAGGTGCTCTTTAGATAAAAAACGCGTTAATCAATAAGTATTCGTATTAATAAAACATAAAAAATGAAGGCTCGTGATGAGCCTTCAATCTAAGTTTTGGTTATTTAATATTTTTGTTGTCGCAGTCTGTAGTTTTATTTACAGATTGCGACAATGTTTCTACCCAAATCGCCCATTGTCATTATTGCCTCATTTTAGTTTGATGGCAGATTTGGGATGATTTGTCTGATAATTATCTTGATTTTGTATCGCCTTTCTGAGCCTTGCTGTTAGGGTCGCTGTTGTTTGAGCTTCTTGAACTGTCGTTGACCCTGTATTCTCTTAATTTAGCAGGCCAGTCTTCTTCTTCCACAATAGTTATGCTCACATCGGAAGTTGAATTGCCTCCACTGTCAATAGTGAAGAATGAACCATTTGGATATACGATGAAGTTGTCGGTATTATACTCATAAGTGTAGTTGTCGCTGCCCTTTGGATTTGAACAGAGGAAATAAACGATGTCGTTGCCAAAACGGTCTTCTTCAATTTCCGCCGTCACATCCTGAGTCATCCATATTTGTCCGTTGTCTTCATTCATGAACGTATTTCTATAATAGCCGCTGTTGTCATCGTTCAATACGATAATCCCCTTATATTCTGTTTCAGCGGCATCGGTAAACACCACTTCGAACACCGCTTTCTGAGCGAAGGCAAATGTTGTGGAAAGCAATAGGGGAAGTGTCAAAATCAGACGTTTGAGTGAGAATCTATTTTTCATAATTGTATCGTATTTTGTTAAACATTATATTATTCTGATGCAAATATACCACATTTTTTAATTATTCATAATCTTATATAGATTTTTTTAATAATTTTGTCCTGTATATATACCTGTATATATATGAATTATATAATTAGCTGTCCGTTATGAAAGAACCATTCAGAATAATTTCGAACAATTGTGAATTGAATGGTAAATGAAAATGTAAAATCGATATTTCGATATATTGGTATACCGAAATATCGACCCATAAGTTCTCAATTTTCAATTCTCGCCTCTCAACTATAAACTATAAACATTTACATGCTTCTCTGAGCCATTCGGCTTCCTCCTCACTGAGATGCGGTGCGAGGCGTTGGCATACCATCTGCTGATATTGGTTGAACCAGCGGATTTCTTCTTCAGTCATCATTTCCTTGATTACCACAGGCTCTCCCTTGGATGCGTTTTCTGTCATCACGGTGGTGAGGATAGGGCAGAGTGTCAGTTGTTCAAACTGATAGTATGGTCCGAAGGTCTTGCCTTGTGCTGTGTTGCCAGGTCCCTCGTCGTTGGGCAGCGACATCACGTCGGTGTGATTCTCCTTAAGACGTGCGTTCACCACGAGCATGGTGTTTTCGTGGCGTACTCCGTGGCTTCCCTCTATATATATTCCCGGTTCGTCGGTGATGGTCATGCTTGGCACGAGTGGGGTAGGCATGTAGTTCATTCGGAACTGATGTGGTCCTTCATGCACGTTGAGGTATGACCCCACTCCGTGGCCTGTGCCGTGGAGGTAGTTGATTCCGTATTTCCACATTGGCTCGCGTGCCAGCACGTCGAGTTGTGATCCGTAGGTGCCTCTTGGGAACACCACTCTCGCCAGGTTGATAAATCCGCGCAGAACGAGAGTGTAGTCGCGCCGTTCCTCGTATGTGAGATTGCCGAGAGGTATGGTGCGAGTGATATCGGTTGTGCCGTCGAGATACTGGCCTCCGGAATCGATGAGCAGCAGTCCACGGTCTTCCACCGGTATGTCGGTCTCCTTTGTTGGCTCATAATGCACTATTGCTCCGTGAGCCGCATATCCCATGATGCTGTCGAAGCTGATGCCACGGAAGAGCGGCTGCTCAGCTCTGAGCGATGTGAGCTTATGCTCGAGCGATAGCTCGGTCTGTCCGCCCTGAGGAATTACCTTCAATGCCCACCGCATCCATTTCACCATGGCGATGCCGTCTTTCAGCATGGCAGAGTGGTAGCCGCGTATCTCTGTCTCGTTTTTCATTATCTTCATGTTCGTCACGGGGCATACATCCATCACCACTTTGGCGTTTTTAATTGCGTTCAGCACGTTGATGTTGGTTTTGTCAGCCTGGAGCATAATGGTGCCGGTGGCTTGGCGAAGCCATGCTTCCAGCTGATAGTAGCCACAGGTTTCCACTCCCTGACTCAGCAGATAGTCTATAACCGCTTTGCTGGTTTTCTCTGGATTGACGAAGAGATATGCCTTGTCGGGAGTTACAGCGAGATAGCTAACGAATACGGGGTTGCACTGCACGTCGGTGCCACGCAGGTTGAGGGTCCAAGCCACTTCGTCGAGCATGGATATCACCACGCTGTCGGCTCCCTTGGCTTTCACTTCAGCCCTTATCCTCTGAATCTTGCTCTCTGTCGTTTCGCCTGCATATTCAAGAGGGTGAATCTCCACGGGATTGACAGGAATCTCAGGACGTCCGTCCCATATCTCATCGTAGGGGTCGCTCAGCGCCACCACATCGATGCCGTTGCAGCCAAGCACTTGCTTGAGGTTGTTGAAGTCGCTTACGGTGTAGCACCATCCGTCAACTCCCACTTTCATGCCCGCCTTCAGGTTTTGGCTGAGCCAGTGTTCGATGGTGGGTGTCTCTTCCAGCCCTATCTTCATAAGCTGATAGTCCGACCCTTCCAGCTGTTTGGCAGCCTGAAGGAAGTAGCGGTTGTCGGTCCATAGCAGTGCTTGGTCCATGGTCACCACCGCAGTTCCGGCAGAGCCGGTGAATCCTGATATCCATTCGCGGCCCTTCCAGTGGTCGGGCACGTATTCGCCGCTGTGTGGGTCGGTGCTTGGGGTTATAAATGCTTGTATTCCTTGCTTGCGCATCCACTGGCGCAGAGTGTCTATCCTTTGGTTTATCATAGCATGTTATTTTTTTGTGTTTTTATTCATTTCTATCGTCATCGTCCCTACGTATTGGGCATTTTTGCCCATCTGGTTGCATATCACCGGTTTGCCGTCGAGGTTGTTCACGTATTCGGGATGCTGGAAATAGGTGTGTGAATGACCGCCCACCACGATGTCGATATTGCGGGTGAAGGAGATGAAGTCCTGGTCCCATATCTGTCCGTCGGCCGACGGACCGCCCAGCTCGGGCTTCTTCCAGCCCAGATGTGATATGGCAATGACCAGGTCGCAGTGTTCTTCGTTCTTCAGGTAGTCTGCCACCTTGTTGCCACACTCTATCGGACTCATATAGGTGATGCCATCATAGTTTTCCTTCGTCACGAGCCCTTCCATTTCGGGACATACTCCCAGCAAGCCTATCTTCAGTCCTTTCTTATATACTATGGTGTATGGCTTCACTATGTCCTTGAGTGGAGTGGTGCCGAAGTCGTAGTTGCAGCATACGATAGGGAATTCAGCCATCTCGAACAGACGCACCATATTTCGATGCCGAAGTCGAACTCGTGATTGCCTATCGTGGCGGCATCATATTTCATGTGGTTCATGAGGCGCACTTCCACTTCGCCCTTATACAGCGAATAATATGCAGAGCCTTGTGAGAAATCGCCACAGTCGAGCAACAGCAGCTCAGGCTCCAGCTCACGCATGTCGTTGAGCAGGGTGGAACGCCTTATGTAGCCGCCTTTGTCGGCTATAGAGCGATTCACGCTGTAGGGGTCGAGTGGTTCGATGCAGGAGTGGGTGTCGTTGGTGTGAACCAACAGTAGCTCGATGCTTCGGTTGCTCTCGAATTTCTCCAGGCTCGGGTCTCCTCCCTCCACCTTGATGCGGCCGTCGAGTGTGGCTGTGAGATGACGTCCGGCAGCTGTCTCGTCGGCTATGTAGTCGAGCAGAACGTCTTGTGCCAGGTCCGTGCGTTTGTCCACCTTGCTCGCTTTCTTCAGTGCCTCCATGTGGTCGTTGCCAGCTGCCAGATAGTCGATGGTGGCTATGCGGTAGGTTTTGTTTTTGTTCACATCCTTGCCATTAATCTTTGCAGAGAGGAGCTTGCCATCGCCACTGATCACCAGGTTAACCTCCTTGCTCAGGCCTTCGCCCAGCGAGTGGGCAATCTGTTCGAACAGTTCTACCACGTATTCGCCTTTCAGTTCCACTATGGTGAAATAGTTCTGAAATGGAGCTATGTTCATGATGTTGCCACGGGTGACTACTCCCTGGGGCATGTCGCTGCGGAGACCGCCTACGTTGCACAGTGCGAAATCCACTTTCTTGCCCATCTTTGCAGCCTGAACCACATATACATCTGCCACCCAGTTCGACAGCAGGCTCTCGGGACGGTCGGGCGACATGAGCATATCGCTGAATCCTATCTCCTCGCCCGTAGTTTTCTTCACTCCTTCGCTATATGGTTCAAGCAGCTGGAGAGCGTCCTGGTCGGGACTGCGGTCGAGCTGTTTGGTTATCTCTATGCGGTGGGTCTGTATGGTGCCGCAGTTGTAGTTCTGACTGTTCAGACCAATCGCAATGGCCAGTGCAAATAATGTAAGTATCGTCTTTTTCATGATTCAAGATGTTTTTGATAATTTAAATAGGACATGATGCTTGTAGATTGCAAATTTAAGAAAAAAAACAAACATTCGAAAGAATTATATGAATTATAACTTTTAATCTTCTCGTCAACTTGTCAACTCGTCAACTAAACTAAAATAATTATTCATTATTCATTATTCATTATTCATTTTTCATTATCTTTGCATTATAAAGGAAAACAATAAACAGTTGTGCCCGACACGAATCCAGGGTATTTGCCATTATGAAAAAGTTCAATGCAAAGCAAGTGAAGGACCAGGCGGTGGAATGGATCCGGGAGTGGTTCGAACAGAACGGACCAGGTTGTAATGCCGTCATCGGTGTGTCGGGTGGAAAAGACAGCAGTGTGGTGACAGCCTTGTGTGTGGCTGCTCTGGGTAAGGACCGCGTGATTGGTGTGACGATGCCGAATGGTGTACAGCCCGATATCGACGACAGTAACCGGCTAATCAGTCATCTTGGCATACGTCATTGCTCGGTCAATATAGGCAAGGCATGCAAGGCACTGATGGCTGAGGTTGGTGAGCAGCTCGCCACACTGGATAGCGAGGTCACGTCACAAACCACCATCAATATGCCGCCACGTCTGAGGATGACGGCTCTCTATGCTGTGTCGCAGTCGATGAACGGACGTGTGGCAAACACTTGCAACTTGTCGGAAGACTGGGTGGGCTATTCCACTCGCTATGGCGATGCTGCCGGTGACTTCGCTCCCCTTGGCGGACTCACCGTGCAGGAAGTGATTGCTGTGGGCAAGGAACTCGGACTGCCTATCGACCTCGTGGAAAAGACGCCGTCCGACGGACTATGCGGAAAGACCGATGAAGACAATCTTGGATTCACCTATGCTGTGCTCGACCGCTACATACGCACAGGCCAATGCGACGATCCACAAGCCAAAGCACTCATCGACGACAAGCATGCCAAAAACCTCTTCAAGCTGAAGCCAATACCGCATTTCGATCCAAAATTCTGAATAATTGTCCCACAGAAATAAAGGAAATAAAAGAAATATTTTGTCTGACAACACTCTTTTTCTTTATCGAATGAAAATTGCCGTTAATATGCGGAAAATTTTGTTCAGAAAATAATTTGTTGTAAGACAAATTAAAATTTCCTTTATTTCTGCGGGACTAAAAAATTTTTTGAACGAAATTAGCCGATACCCATCCAGTTGTAGGTGTTGGTGCTGGTTGGTTTCAAACCAATCTTTACGTCTTGAACAGTAGTGTTGACGAATTCTACACTCTGAAGAGAAAGCCTTGTTGTTGAAACTTGAGAACCCTGAGTGTCGTTTGCATAGAAGTAAACACCGGCAGTGTTTGTTCCAGCATACTGGTCTTTTGCGAACGCGTAGCAGCTAATGTTGTAAGTACCTTCACCGAGATTCACAGTGGTGTAGAGGTTGAACAAGTTGTTCTGCTTAGCTGGATTCGACCAGTATTCATAGAATGCGGTCTTTGTTCCGTCTTCTGAAGTAACTTCATCATTAGTCATAACCTGAGAGTTTCCATCAGACTGTTCTTTATACCAACCGTCTGTTGGTTGCCAAGTTGGCAGACCTTCAAGGTTAGGATTTACGAACTTATATGTCAGGTTGAACTTAGCATCGTCACCTACAGGGTTTGCTTCAGCTGCGTAAGTGTCCATAGCAGTACGGAGAGCTGTGTTCACTGTTGTTGCCTCATCTACATTAGTTGCAGCAGTCGTCGAGGACGTAGAAGTTAGGTCCGTTTGGTGCGTCTGCACTTGCTTCGTTGTAGGAACGAACGAGAACAGAAACACGGTAAACCTCACCAGGCTCCAGTCCTTCAAGACGGTAGTAAACCTTACCTGTTCCGAGATAAGAACCCCTGCCTACCCAGTTCTGAATGAACGGAGTGACCATTCCTGAAGGGTCGTTTCCAGGATTACCTTCCACAGACCATGTATTTATATGGAAAGTATTTAAAATGAAATTGTAATATTTATTTGTGTTTTTTTACAGTTATCAATAAAATGCACGAAAATCAAATAAAAAAATATTTTCTGTATAGAATTTCTGGCAATTTCCAGCGTATTTTCTTGCTATAAAAAAACTTCACTTTTTCCGAAAACGTCAAAAACATGTTGAAATTCACTGTAAATTTGCACTCGGAAAAACACCAGAAGATTAATTTCTAACCAATTTTTTGAAAAACACAATGGATATAACGATTGATTTTCAGGACACACTCGAACGCTGCATCATGGAAAGCACATTCATTGGACGAACAGCTGAACAACAGGTAAGCGACGAACTGAGAGCCACCACCGACGAAAGCACCTTCTCGCGCCATTATATCGGACGCTTCGATATGGTGCGCATACGAAGCGCCGATCATCCTCTCATCATGACCTACATACGCGAGGGAGCACATAAGATAGAGGCGGCATGGAAATGGGCAATGACCGCCGACGGACACTACACGGAAAACACACTCGTCTGGACATTCAGAGATAACAACGCATTTCAGGATAATACCTCCGACAACGAACACTGGCTGGCTGGACTTATCATCGACCTGCTCACCGCCTACGCACTGTGGAGGTGGCTCAACGACAAACTGCCAGCCTCGGCCGAAACATACCTGCAACGCTATGAAAACACACTCATACCACTAACCACACAACTCGCAAACGGAATAATACATAAACCCAGCAAAAGATTTTTTGACAAATAAGGAATCACACCATGAAAACACAAGTAACAAAAATACTCCACGACGTTGAGATTGCACTCAACGAAGTGAATCCCAATGAGGCGGCATTCGTGGGCGACACCGACCACACCGACCTGCTCACAATCATCGAAAACCAGATAGAGGCAACTGTAGATCAAGTGCACTCCAAAGCACGAATCGGACGTATGGTGCTCGATGCCACGGAAGAGATATGCTATCAGGGCGACACCACCGATCCACGATTCATCTACAACAACCGCACAGGAGTGCTCACCATACTCGTCCGCTCCTTCTCCTCGCCGTCCGACAATACTTTCAATGCCGATATGCTTCGCCTCGTCAGGGCAAATGCAAAAGGATGGCCGTTCGACGTGACAAATGAGATTTTTGACGACGACCCTCTCTTTGCAATCGTCTGCGACAGCTATGTGGGGGCACAGGTGGACTTCCCTGCTGTCACTCGACGCAAACGCAATATTAGTATCGACAACAAAAGGAAAAGCATGGAAGTGTTGGAACTACGATGTCTCGAACGCCCTTCCGACTGGGCAACCGTCAGCTACATCCCTCGCGCACATATCCATGACGGACAAGTCGACATCGACTCTGCCCTCTACCACGAGTTTATTGATGCTCTTGTCGCCAAAGTTATGACAATCAGGAACAACTGACGACTATTTTGTATGCCGAGAGGATAGTTTACGATCTTGTATGCTGCCCACCCATTGTTTATGATATTGTACGCATCCCATCCACCGTTTACGACGTTGTACGCATCCCATCTTCTGTAGGGGCGTACCTTGCGTGCGCCCGTCCAGCCGTAAAACCTATTTTCACAAACAAACGATAAGAATCAGGTGCTACATTATTTCACCGTTGACCCCATCCACAAACGCTAAAATAATTACTTATTTAATAACCCATCAACTCACCAACTCGTCTACTTGTTAACTCTTCAACTAAAAAAACTATGATAGGAACAATCATCAATGCTGCTGCCGGTGTGGCTGGCAGTATCATCGGAGGCTTGAAAGCAAGCCGTGAGATGAAGAAAGTCAGGCGGCTCATCGGTCAGCAGGAACGTGACAACCAAAACTGGTATGACCGCCGTGTGAACCAAGACTACACACAGACGGCTGCTGCACAGGACGCCATCCGACGCACACGACAATATGCCGACGAACTGATACGCAGGGCTGAAGGCAACAGCATCGTCAATGGAGCAACACAGGAAACCCTTGCCGAAGCACGACGACAAGCGTCGCAAGCCGTGGGCAACACCATTGCCAGTCTGGCTGCCGAAGGCGATGCCATCCGACAAGCAACAGAACAACAATACCGTAGAAACAAACGACACCTCATACAACAACGAATCGCACTGCACCAACAGAAAGCACAAAACATCAGCCAAGCAGCAACCTTCTAACCACGAGATTAACGAGATTAATATAACCACGAATTAAGCTAATTAAACGAATTATTCCTTTTGCTTCGCTCTAACTGCGGGATTAACGGAACAATGAGATTAATATAACCATGGTTTTAACGGATCAATTAAAAATTATCTCTGTATTCTTTGAGTAATAAAAAATCATTTTAAAAATTTTAGAGCAACATGAGCTTTATTGATGAAAAAACACAACAATTCTATGACGACCTGGAGCGCAGGATGAAATCTTCGGAGGAAGAACTGGAGAAGCGACGGCGCAACAACCATGCCGTTGGCAAGATACGCCAGGCAGGCCACGTGCTCAAGAGCATCTCTAACCTCTACTGGACCACTCGAGGGGCACCTCCACAGCAAATTGATCCTCCGCCCATGGAGGAAGACCAGACCGACGAGCAGATCGGACGCCGGAGAGAACGCATGATGAAAGCATACGAGTCGCTCGCCAAGCTACGAATGGCTGACGCAAAGTCTGCTGCCGCTATCGACCTCTCCGACAGCCGACGCAGAAACGAAGAACGACGTACTAACGCATTAATCGATTACCAACAAAACAAACAAAACAATGAGAACAAGAAAACTGAAGCAGAGATTGATAACATTCATTCTCGAATTAGCCTTACAAGCAGTCAAGCAGCTTTGGCGCAAGCTCAAACCGAGCATAGAAAACAAGAGACAGCAAACCTCGGAGAACGACACCAGCAAGAAGGAGAAATCCGAAAAGCAAAAGCACAGCAAGCATGGGCAGCTGCCAGACGACAACCCTCCATCCGCCCTCGAACCAATCTACGGGCACGACGACGCCGAAGAAGAAAATGAAAAATGAGAAGAAAAATCCTAAAATTCTTAAAATTCTTGAAAAAAACCTGACCACATGGAAGAAAAAACAAAAAAGCAACAGTTTCTCGAACGGTTTGCAGAGCGCTATCCAGAGCTCAATATCGAGTCGGAAGACGACTACTACGATCAAGCCAACCGTCTGATGGATGATTACGAGAGCTACGAATCCGCTACGCGCAACCTCATTGAGGCACTCGACGGCAACGAGGAATTCATGGAGATGCTGGCGCAAGCCTGCACTCAGGAGGACTTCGATCCGGTGGTGTGGATGGTTGAAAACCGTGGACTCGACCTTCAGGAGGCAATGAAAAATCCCGACTATGCAGCAGTCATTGCCAAGGCACATAGCAAATACCTTGAGGAGGAGGCTGCCAAGCGTGATATAGACGATGAGATGAAGCATAACCTTCCTCAGTCGCTTGCCAGAATCGATGAGAAAGCCAAGGCCCTGGACATTAGCGATGAACAGAAAAACGAGTTCATAGGCCAGATGCTACAGATGGGCGAAGACATGGTGAAGGGCATCCTCTCCGAAGATATGTTTGAATACATAGTGCTGGGCATGAACTATGAAGAACGAATGACCGAAGCCTTCGAAACTGGCCGACAGGAAGGTCTCAACACCAAGATAGAAGAACACCTGCGAGCTGTGCATGAAGCACCAGTCAGCGTACAACCAACACAGAAAGCCGTCAGCACAACAAGACGTCCAGCCGCCAAATCCAAAAACCCATTCGTCGACTCCGACTGGAACTAAAATCGAAAAACGAGAGATGAGAGCCGAGAGAAAAAGACGAAAGTTTATAGTTGATTAAATAATTCGATATATCGTTATATCGATATTTCGATATTCGAATTATTCTAATCAATCCCTAAATCCCCAATTATTTAATTATTTTAAATCATGAAAAACATTGAAGTAAGTAATCACGCATCCGACGTGAATGTGAATGAGGGTACACCCCTCGACGCAGCAGTTCAGGCACAGCCTGGATATGGTATAGAACAACAAAACAGTGCCGCCACCGGCTCGGCTGTGGAAGCCGCGCAGATGGACGACTCGCAAGTGGAGGAAACCATCACCCACTATGAGGCTTGGCGCTACACTCTCCACACCGACTACCTCCGTCTGGCACGTAAGGTGAAGGTGAGAACCAAGAAGCCTACACATCCTGTGCTCGGCGAGGCGCAACTCGACTGTTATACCAAGGCAGAACTTACCAATAGCGACCAGTCGGAAACCGTGGAACTGCCACTCTATAAGAACGATATGAGCATCTTCCCTGCCAAGTCGACCATCCGCGTGTTTGGACAGCCGGGCTACGACAAGGATGGAAATGCCGACGGCAGCCAGCTCATGCTCTATGTGGTGCGTAACGACCGTGGCACCAGCGTGACCGTGGAGGCTGTGAACGGACCGCTCGGAACCAACGGAAAGACATACGTGCCGAGCCTGCCTGCAAACACCAAGCTGCGATGCATGGCATCGGCACTGTCGGAATCCGACCTCAAGGTGGCATCCAGCAATTTCATACCTACATGGAAGCAGGCATTCCTACAGAAGAAAGCATGTGCCATCACATATACCGACTTCTATCAGAAGATGAAGAAACTGGCTGAGTTCGGAGGACAGATGGTCACAGACATGACGCTGGCCGACTTCCGCACCAAAACCACCAGCACGCTGCTCTTCGGGGCACCTCGTGAAACTACTGTATGGAACGACGAACTGGGAGTTTACGAAAACTGCTACTATCAGGAAGGACTCCTCACGCAGATACCTAACCGCTATCAGCTCAGCGGTATTCCTACCGTGGCAGATATCATAGCCATCAGCCGAATGGCATTCACCAGATATGCCAAGGTCAACACCGTGCAGGCATACTGCGGTACGCTCTTCATGGAATGGCTATCCAATATGGACTTCTCCAAACATCCCGAAATCAAGTTCCTGTCCGTACGCGACGACCTCGATGTGAAAGTGGGTAAGTTTGAAACCAATTTCGGAACCATAGAGTTCAAGATAGATGCCAGCCTCGACGAAAACGATATGTCGGGCTACTGTATGCTCATTCCGATGAAAGAGGCAGTGCGCTACATCTATGAGGAAAAAACAGTCAGCCACGACCACAAGAACGACACCAATGCACGCGATGCCAAGAGCCGATATTATATAGTGGACGACTGCCTCATGCTCACAGGACTCACTTCCATACTCGTTGGACAGAACGTGTCGAACATAGGCACCGGCAACGGAAGTGCGGCGATGAACATCATAAGCGTGAAGGACCTCAACGACGTGGCCACTCCTGATGCATCTGCCATCTACTACCTCACCGCCGAATGTCTGCTGCCTAACGAAAGCATCTGTCTTCCTGGACCATACGTTTATGTCAACAACGCATGGCAGACATGGAACGGCAATCTCGAAGCTTGATAATTTCTAACTTATAATTTGTTTTTTAAATCATGACGCAAATCTATGAAATCAAGGGTCTGGCTTCGGCCAGGCTCATCTTCCACTACCAAGGTGCACAGGTGGTCGCCCATTTCCAGGGCGGCAACCGCCACCTCGGACGAAATGCAAGACTCGTCACTGACAATCCGCTCGTGCAACAAGCCATCGAACACGACCCTCGCTATAATCAATCTATCTTCAGAGTGAGATAGGGGATAGCTTATAACTGAGGTGTTGTACGCAGCCCATCCACTGTAGGGACGTGCCTTGCGTGCGCCCGTCCAGCCGTAAAACAATTTTAAACCCTCCTGCAATTATTGTCAGGTACTGTCTGTTTTAACCGTTGGACCCCGACTGCAAAAGTAAAATAATTATTCATTTTTGGCTAACGCCGAATCTGCTCCACCTCAACATAGCTCAAGCAAGCTTGGCTTTGTGTTCGGTTTAATCGCAGATTTAATTTTTCATTTTAATGTACACACACTATCAACCCAACCAGCTCACCATTGAATGGACTATCTACCGCGGGGTGAGCAAGACGAAAGAGGACTTCGGCCGCTCGGAGCTTGCGGCATTCGTATTCAACAAGCGATACAGGGCATTCGTTGCGTGTGAGCAGTCGGAAGGCGTGCTCACCCTGCACATACCTGCAGACCTGCCAGCAGGCACGTACTCTCTCCATGCCATCTGGACGAAGAACAAGGAGCGGAGCATACAACGTGCCACCGCCGAGCAGGTGTTCGCGGTGAGCGAATACGCTGGCGATGCGACCTACCACGGAGGTGCTCCGACGGAGGATCCGCTCAAGGTGATGTCGTCGGCGGGCACGTATGGCTACGACGGCCTTTCGGCCTATGAGCTGGCGGTGCTCTACGGCAAGACGACGAAGAGCGAGGAGGAATGGGTGCAGAGCGCTGTAGATACCGCCGAAGCAGAAGACAAACGATGCCGGAACGAAACATTCCGACAGCAAGCGGAGCAAAGTCGGCAGCAGGCTGAGACGGAAAGAGACAGTGCCGACCAACTAAGAGCCACTACCTTCGAACAGCTTGAAGAAGATATGCAGACAGCCATCGACACAAATCTGAAATCCATTGAGCAGACAACCACAAGCGAAGAATCATCCGGTGTCAATATCATCACCGCCACACTGCATAATGGCAACACACAGACATTCCAGATACGAAACGGCTCGAGGGGACAGCAGGGTATAGCCGGACCACAAGGACCGCAGGGACCACAAGGCAACTCAGGCTACACCGGAGCGGCAGAAGAACTCGAGCTGGTCAACAACCTCAGCGACGGTGGTGCCACGGCGGCTCTCTCCGCGGAGATGGGTAAAACCATTAAAAAAGCCCTCGACACCGCGTTCGACACACAGACCCAGACTGAATGGGTCGTCAACCGCGATTTCAGCTCATACACACAAACCACAAGTCCCTACAGGTTTGCATTCGGACTGCACAACACACAAGAGCTATATGCAACGAGTATTAAATACCGCCTTGCAGCAGATGTAACGGTCTGCAATCTCGTGCTGGTCACCTCCGAAATAGATATCGACAGCCTGACTGAATCAACCGTAGACATACCGCTTACTATCTATGCCAACATTCCGCTCACAGGCAAAACCGCAACACTGGAAGGTCAATACCACGAGCAGGCGATAAACGTGACAATACGTCCCAACACCTACGCATTTCTCGATATTGATGCCCAGGCACTCTATATGAAAGCAGGAAACCTGTATCATGCTGTAGCGATTCAGTCGCCTTCGGCACCTGTGCCGTCATCAGGAACCGCCTACGGGAAAGTCACCATATCTAATGCTTACAAAGTGTACCTTGGTTTCGACATTGAAGTTAGTGAGCGCAGACTGATACTCAAGGAGTCGGCATTGCCCACGGCAGACACCATATCTGCCGACAGCCGGTCGGTGCTCCAGGGAAAGAAAATCATGGCAGTAGGCGACTCCATGGTCTATGGGCACAGCCTGCGTCCATACACATGGACCGAGAGGATCGACGAACGATGTGGCTCTGTTTCCGACAACCGTGGCACCAACGGCGCATTCATGTCGCTCATCGCCAACGACACCAACAACCGAAATCCCTATTCAGTCTATTCCAAGGTGTGCGACCCATCGAGCAGCTACTACATCTCGGATGCCGACCTCCTCGCACAGGATTATTTCATCATATACGCCGGTACCAACGATGCAAGCCAGACGATAGGAGACGCCACATCCACCGACCCGCACGAAATATGCGGAGCACTCAACCTCATCCTCACGACGCTGCAAAGCAGGGCGCCAAAGCTGCACATAGGACTGATAACTCCAAACTACAGATCGTGGATAACAAACTATGTCAACGACGTGGTGCCGGCACTCATCAATGTTTGCAAAAACTATCGTGTGCCGGTGTTCAACCAGCTGGAGAAGGGCATCAACACTCTCAGCGAAAGCGTGCGCGCAGCTCTCTGTCTCAACGACAGCATACCACATCTCAATGCCGACGGACTGCTATGGATATCATATCGCTACGAGGCGTTTATCAAATCACTATGAAAAAAACATTTAAAACACACATTACTTATGGAAACAATAAAGAAAGGCAGCAATGGCGAGGCTGTGAGGCTCTTGCAGAAAATACTGAACAAACATGGCTATATGCTTGCCGTTGACGGAGTCTTTGGAAAACTCACCGAAGCAGCAGTGAGAGAATATCAAGATAGCCAGGGGCTCGCAATCGACGGTATTGTCGGCAGGCAGACTTGGGCAAGGCTATTGGGCGACGACGCTCTGAACTTGAAGAAATCAAAGCGCAAGATTACGGAAATTATCCTCCACTGCACGGCAACGAGGGAAGGACAACCAACCACCGTGGAAGCCATACGCCGTTATCATGTGAAGAACCGTGGTTGGAGCGACATTGGCTATCACTATGTGGTCTATCTCGATGGGTCAATCCATGAAGGACGCAATGTGGACATCAGCGGAGCACACTGCACCGGCCACAACGCCCATTCCATCGGAGTATGCTATGTTGGAGGCCTCGACAAGCATGGCAAGGCCAAGGATACACGCACGCCGGAGCAGAAGGCAACCCTCATCAAACTCGTCAAACAACTGATGCAAACCTACAGACTGTCGGCGAACCAGGTTTACGGACACTATCAGTTTGCCAATAAGGCATGCCCGAGCTTCAGGATAGAACCATTCCGCAAATCTCTCCTTTGACAGCCAATAAAAGCCTATGTGTTATAGTTTATAGATTAAAATTTATAGGCATTGTATGCGGCCCCTACAGCGGATGGACAACCTGCAACATCATAATGACTGAATATTAATAGTGAACTGCAATCAAAATATCTGTGTTTTTCTGTGCTTTCTGTGAGAAATCAAATAATGTACAACCTGCAGCATTGTAATGACTGAGTATTAATTGTGAACTGCAATCAAAATATCTGTGTTTTTCTGTGCTTTCTGTGAGAAATCAAAAAACCACAATCGTCAGGTTGTTTCTCCTTATCTCCAAATATCCGTAGAATTAGAAAACCGTTCGCAAGGCTTTAATTATTAATTTAATTAATCATGATCTTGATCAATCTAAAGAAAAACGAACTACTCTACGACATAGAGTACACTTGCTACAAAGTGGCAAAGATACATTTCCTGCCGAACGCGCCTCAGTCGGCTGCCGATGTGGCAGTGGCAGAGGACGACCGCGACTATATCGACCGCCTTCTCCATGATGCGCTGACCAGCGTGGAAGACACTCTTCAGTGGTGTGTGGAAAAACGACAGCGTAGCGTGGCATCCGATGCCATATCGCCCGAAAGGCAGGAATACGATATAGAACTCAATATCAACGACCAGGCACGTCGAACCATGGCCGACGCACTATGTTCTGCAATACACAACTTTGTGGTACACTCCGTTGTCTACCATTTCCTGCTTGCATCAGCTACCGACCTTGCTCCATCTTATGCAGCGCTCGCCGAGAGTGATCTCAACCGTGCCTACAACCTCTGTCGTAACAATTCAAAATATAAATTCTATTCGTGGATGTAAGATAGAGCAAGTTATGCAAGTTAAGGAAGTTATCGCTGCGCTCAGAAGTTAAGGAAGTTAGACAAGTTAAAGAAGTTATCTATGAAAAACACACAACTTAAAATATGCTATGATGTCAGGGAGGAGCCGCAACTGCCGTTCGACGAACAAAAGCAGATGCCCAGCAACACGCCTGCCAACCAAACCCCGCCAAAGATAATAGATGACGATGATTCCATTGATAAAACACAACGGCAAATTCGTCAGCAGATGATGGACGGCTCACTGGCTCTCATGCCAAAACTTTTTTCAGCGCTTGAAAATATGAAAGACGAGCCGTTCGTAAAGAGTATGATACAAGTGCTTAAATTCTCGCTGCCTGCCATAAAGTCTATCGAACTGAAGGAAAATATGTCCAAGTCGTTGTCCGAGAGCTTTCTTCAACATAATGGCATCGACCTCACTAAATAGCAAACTTTGTTTTATCCCGAATCGGTTATTGGCTCTTATTCCATATTAACCGATTTGGGTTTAAGCTATTTATAGTATATATCACCCCTTAAATGTTAGAAAATGTTGAAGAATGGTTGATTTTAGGCTATTTAATTGGCAAACTGAATAATTATGCATAACTTTGCTGATTAATAGCAAAATCGCAAAGTGTATGAAAATAGTGATTATCAATGGTCCGAACCTGAACTTGCTCGGAAAGCGCGAACCGGGAATATATGGAGCCGACAGTTTTGAAGACTACCAGGAAAAACTGAAAGCCATGTTTCCAAACGTGCAGTTCGACTATTTTCAGTCGAACCATGAAGGTGCGCTGATCGACAAACTCCACGAAGAAGGGTTCTCGGCCGACGGAATAGTGCTCAATGCCGGTGCTTACACCCACACCAGCGTGGCTCTGCAGGATGCAATCAGAGCTATCAGTACCCCGGTGATTGAAGTGCATATATCCAATGTGCATCAGAGAGAGGAATTCCGGCATAAGTCGATGATATCGTGTGCATGCAAGGGTGTGATATGTGGATTCGGAATGGATTCCTATAGATTGGCTGTGGAAGCATTCGTTAAGCCTACGGTATGAGACACGAAGAACTGCTGGAACAATACATAGCCGAACATATAGATCCGGAAAGCGACTACCTACACCGCCTCTATCGTGCTACCAACCTGCACCTGCTCTACGGACGCATGGCAAGTGGACACCTGCAGGGACGGCTGCTTAAGATGCTTGTGACGATGATACGGCCGTCTGCTATACTCGAAATCGGAACCTATAGCGGCTATTCTGCCTTGTGCCTCGCAGAGGGACTGCCCGAAGGAGGAGTGCTGCATACCGTTGAGGTGAACGACGAGCAGGAGGAGTTTACACGTCCATGGCTGGAAGGTTCGGATTATGCCGACAAGATACGTTTCCATATAGGCGATGCTTTGGAGGTGGTGCCAACCCTGGGAGTGGATTTCGACCTCGTATTTATTGATGCCGACAAACGCCGATACAAAGAATATTATGAAATGGTGATGAATCATCTGAAACCAGGCGGATATATCATTGCCGACAACACTCTCTGGGACGGACACGTGGTGGAACCAGATCATCAGCGCGACCCACAGACGCGAGGCATAATGGAATTCAACGAGTTAGTGGCAAACGACCACAGGGTGGAAAAAGTAATAATACCAGTCAGAGACGGACTGACAATCATTAGAATGAAAAATGAAAACTCCGTAGAATTAAAAAATAAAAAGCATGGAATCAACAAGACAAAATAAAATTGCAAGATTAATACAGAAAGACCTGAGTAATATATTTCAGGCACAGACACGCCAGACCAGAGGCATTCTGATTAGCGTGAGCGTGGTGAGGATAAGTCCCGACCTCAGTGTGGCAAAGGCTTATCTGAGTATCTTCCCTTCGGAGAAAGCTCAAGAAATACTCGACAATATAAATGCACATGCATCACAGATACGCTATGAGATGGGAAAACTGCAGCGTCATCAGCTGAGAATCATTCCTGAGCTGCGTTTCTTCCTCGATGATTCGCTCGACTATCTCGACAATATCGATAAACTGCTCAAAGGATAAAGGAGATTTATTATTTACTATCTACGATTTAGGCTTCCCGATTTAAGGATTTTAACAAATTTACAGCTATCAAGTTTCCGTTTCACATAGCAAAGAGATATATTGTCTCCAAGAAGTCGCACCATTCCATTAATATCATTTCGGGAATATCGGTGCTGGGAGTTACCATTGCGACAGCCGCAATGGTGTGCATCATGTCGGTTTTCAACGGATTCGAGAATATGGTGGCCGACCTCTTCACTGCGTTCGACCCCGAACTGAAGGTGTTGCCAGCGCAGGGCAAATATGTGGACACCAATGAACCTCTGCTACAGAAAATTAAAACGTATGAAGGACTTGATAAATATGTGGAGGTAGTGGAAGATAAAGCATTAGTGGTCACGTCTAACCGCCAGCACATGGTGACGGTGAAAGGAGTGGACGACTCTTTCTTTGATATGGTGGATTTCCGGGGAATCACCATGGGCGACGGACAACTCGTTCTACATTCCGACAGCACTGAATATGGTATATTTGGCGTGAACATACTGTCGTCGCTCGGACTGCAAATTGATTTTCCCGACACTCTCAGCATATATGCTCCGAAGAAGGGCAAACAAATCAATATTGCGAATCCGCTTGCCGATTTCCGTAGCGGCGAATTGTGTTCGCCACATCTGGCATTTATGGCCCTTCAGGCAAAATACGACAACGAATATGTGTTGACATCAATCAATTTCGCTCGCCGACTGTTCGACAAGGCAGGAAAAGTGACGGGGGTGGAACTCTCTCTGAAGGATGGCACAGATATAAAGGATGCAAAGAAATGGATTCGAGGTGAGGTGGGCGACAAGTATAGGGTGCTCGACCGCTATGAACAGCAAGCTGACATATTCAAGATTATGGAGGTGGAAAAACTCGTTTCTTATCTCTTCCTGACATTCATCCTGCTGATTTCGTGCTTCAATATCGTGAGTTCCATATCCATGCTTATAATAGACAAACGCAAAGACATAAAGACACTGCATAATCTCGGTGCAAACAACAGAGATATATCCCGGATATTCCTGCTGGAGGGATGGCTGGTAAGCATTATCGGGGCAATCGTAGGCATATTGATTGGGGTGGGGCTCTGCCTGCTTCAGCAACATTTCGGATTCCTTAAGTTCGGCTCATCGGCCGGAAGCTATATCATAGATGTCTATCCTGTCAGCATGAAACTGTCGGACATTATCATCGTGTTCTTCACGGTTGTGTTAATAGGCTATCTCGCCGTGTGGTATCCGGTAAAGTATTTAAGCAAAAAACAAACATAAGATAATGAAAGTTGATAGATGATAGATTATTGTTGAAAGAAATGCTGGAAAGCAGTTACCTCGCAATGTCGAAAATCAACTTTAACTCACACTCTATATCTAATAAAAAACAAAGCATGAAAAAATTATTGATTCTGTTAATGAACTTGATGCCTGCTCTATGTATGGCACAGTCTGAGAAGTTTACACAGGATAATTTCAAGGTGGAGACTGATGTGGTGGAGGTGGTCAACAACAAGATGTCGCTCGACATACAGGTTGTCATACAGCCTAATTTCTTCGGACGCAACACTCTCGCAACAATAACTCCTGTGTTTTGCTGGGGAACGAAGCAACTGAGTGGAAAAAGTCTTAGGCTACAAGGCGAGATGGTGGAGGACAACTGTCGAATTGTGGGATATAAGCACGGTGTGACCGTCAAAATATCTATTCAGATGGACTATCAGCGTGGAATGGAAAAGGGCAAGTTCTTCGCAGATGTAGTATTGAGCTCATCGAAAGGCAAAACCAAACCGGTGCAGAGGATAGAACTGCCTGTGAGGATAGACCAGACGATGCTGCTCGCCTACGAAACCGTGAAAGATGCTCAGTTCAACCGCTTCACGGCTCAGAACGGCAATGGTGGACTGGCTGACTATCTCTTCTATCGTGCGCAGAACACCAAGAACGTGAGTGAACGCCTCGGCTCCCTTGACCAGGCTCTGGTGTATAGACCAGGCGATTATAAGATTCTCAACAACATAGCCCTTTGCTATCTGGAGCGTGGCGATGCCGACATGGCTGAACAATATTTTCAGAAAGCACTCGATGCCAACCCGTCATCGGCTGATGTGAATGCCAATATGTGTCTGCTGTCGCTTCAGAAGGGCGATGTAGATGCAGCATCGGATTTCCTGCTCAAGTCGGAAGGTGCGGTAAACTACAACGAGGCATTCGGAACCATGCTCTTGCTACGCGGACAGATTTCCTACGCGGCTGTAAAACTCAATGATGTGAACACCAATTCCGGAATACTGGCGCAAGTGCTGAACGACAAATTTGCACAGGCCAACAAACTGATTGATACCAACACCCATAAGAACGGCATGACATACTACTTGCAGGCGCTGTTGGGAGTGAGAAGCCGCAACAGCGACCTCGTGGAAGCCGCTCTCGACAATCTGAAGTATGTGGACCCTCGTATGTATGCAAAAACAAAGGACGACCCTGAATTCACACAGTATAAAGACCTTTTTAAACGACCTTAGACGTGAAACCCTATCCTAAATACCTGTTCCTGCTGTTTCTGACAGCCTTGATAGCTGCGTGTGGACCGTCGGGAAACCATTTCAAGATTGAAGGACGCTTTTCCGACATGCAGGAAGGCGAACTATATATCTACAACATGTCGAGCACAAATGCGAGGTTCGACACTCTGAGAGTGAAAGGCGGCACTTTCGTATATCAAGGCACTGCCGACGAACCTACGCCATATATGCTCGTCTTCCCTAATGCCGTGGAGCAGGTGATATTCGTGGATGCAGGAAAGACACTGGAGTATGAGGCATCGACCACCGACCTCAAGAACTACACTGTGAAGGGAAGTGACGAAAACAAACTGCTCAACGAATTCCGCGAACAAACCAAGACAATGACAGCCATCAAGACTAAGGCGGCTGCAAGAACATTCATAGAGGAACATCCCGCATCTGCTGTGTCGATATATATGCTCGACCGCTTTTTTGTGCAGGACGAAAATATAGTAAGCGACGAAATAGTGCAGATGGCTGGACTTCTGCAAAAACATCACCCCAACAATGTGTTTCTCATCGACTTGCAGACTATGGGCAAGCAAATCGACAACTCGGCTGTGGGAAAGATGCTGCCTAAGATTACTCTTGAGGCTTATTCGGGAAACACCGTAAACCTGTCGGCGCCCGACAAGTCATATACCCTCATCGTCTTCTGGGCCACATGGATGGATGAACAATGGAACTTCATTCCCGACATGCGCAAATATGCGCGCGACTATAGCGAACAGATGAAGGTGGTGGCAATATCGCTCGACACGCAGACATATCGCTGGCAAGAAACGGTGGGAGACGACAGTCTGACATTTGACAATGTGTTCGACGGAAAAGGATGGGACACTCCGGCGGTTAGTAAGTTTGGGGTGAGAAATGTGCCATACTATGTGCTCGCCGACAGCAAAGGAAAAATCGTGGCAAATGGATATACCTTGAAGAGCATGGAAAAGGATGTGGAGAAATATGTATCTAAGAATTCGAAGCCTGCTATAACAACGGCAGATTCTGTTGGCACCCTTCCTGGAAACCATTTCGACGGACCAAAGCCAATGCGTCCAGCCACACCGGTGCCAATCAAGCCGGCGCAGGGAGCAGGACCATCGCCAGTTGCTGAACCAGTGCCTATAAAGGTGAAATAGCAAAAGAAAAACTACTCGCCTAATATCACAACCAACTCGTCAACTAAACTATTTACATTGGATTCTCGAAATTCGATTTTAATAACACAATCAACTCGTCTTCTCGTCAACTTGTTAACTAACCTGATAATAATATGAATAAACTCTATGTCTTTTGCCTGTGCTTTTCATTGGCATTGATGGCCGGTGCCCAGTCCTTATATGTGGGAACATATAACATAAGGTATCAAAACAGTGATGATGAAAAGAATGGTGATGGGTGGAAAAACCGTTGTCCAGTGGTGTGTGGGCAGCTGAACTTCGAACACCCCGATATATTTGGAACTCAGGAAGTGCTTGAACCACAACTGCATGATATGCTTCGTCTGCTCGATGGGTACGACTACATAGGGGTGGGGCGAGACGACGGAAAGACACAGGGCGAATATTCTCCTATATTCTTCGACAGAAATAAGCTGTGGCTCGTTGACCATGGCCATTTCTGGCTGTCTGCCACTCCCGACAAACCAAGCTTGGGATGGGATGCTGCATGTTTTAGGATATGCACGTGGGGTGAGTTTGAGGAAAAAGAAACAGGACTGCATTTCTTCTTCTTCAACCTACACATGGACCACAAGGGAAAAAAGGCAAGGAAGGAATCAGCCAGGTTGGTGATAAATAAAATAAAAGAAATAGCGGGAGATGATGAAAATATAGTTCTAACCGGTGATTTCAACGTAGACCAGAATGACGAGATTTATTCTACATTCACTCAGACGGGTATGCTCAACGACTGCTATCAGACAGCGAGGCTGCGCTTTGCTGAGAACGGCACATTCAACAACTATAATCAGAATAGTAAAACCGAAAGCCGTATTGATCATGTGATGGTCTCCAGTTCGTTCGAAGTGGAACGTTATGGTTTGCTCACAAACACATATTGGAACGACCGGCGACGTCTGCCGTCGGACCATTATCCTGTGTTTGTGCATCTCAAAGTGAAAGACGATGGTCATTCGCTGACGGCCAATACCATGCTGTCAAGCCATGTTAACCAGTTTATAGGAACAGGAGGACATGGACATGTGTTTATGGGTGCCAATGTGCCTTTCGGTTTCGTTCAGCTTGGACCCACTCAGAGCACGTCGGGATGGGACTGGTGCTCTGGATATCATTACAGCGATTCATTGATAACGGGATTCGCACATCTGCATCTAAGCGGAACAGGTGTGGGCGATCTGGGAGACATATCTTTCTTGCCTGTGCTGAATCCGAGCGACACACTGGTGGGCTATTCCCACCAAGCGGAACGAATGTCACCAGGATATTATTCTGTATTGCTCGACAACGGCATTCGTGCAGAACTAACGGCAACAGAACGCTCGGGGCTTCATCGATATACCTTCCCGGCTGATACCCGGGATGGCTATCTGAGAATTGATTTGAGGCAAGGTATAGGATGGGACAAACTGCTGGAAGCCGCAATTCAGCAGGAGAATCCCACAACTCTCACTGGCTGTCGCATATCAAAGGGCTGGGCCAAGCATCAGCAGGTTTACTTTGTGGCACAGTTCTCACAGCCAATCGATTTGTGTGAGGAATACGGCGACTCCATCAAAGTATTCCGTTTCTGCAATAACGGGCATCCACTCCTGGTGAAGGTGGGACTCTCGGCTGTCAGTGTGGACGGGGCAAGGGCAAACCTGTGTGCTGAACAAAAGGGATGGAATTTTCGAAAAGTGGCTACAGAGGCAAAAAACAAATGGGAAAGCCAGTTGGCAAAGATAAAGATAGAAGGAGGAAAAGATGAACAGCGTACAATTTTTTATACAGCACTGTATCACACTATGATAGCACCATCCCTGTTTTGTGATGTGGATGGTAAATATCGTGGGTCCGACGGTATCGTGCATCAGGGTAACTACACGAATTATACCACATTTTCATTATGGGACACCTATCGTGCAGCACATCCTCTCATGACTATCTTGCACCCTGAACGACAAGAAGACATAGTCACAACCATGCTCAATATTTGGAAAGAACAGGGTAAGCTGCCTGTATGGCATTTGATGGGATGTGAAACAAACTGCATGGTGGGCAATCCCGCTATTCCTGTGCTTGCCGATTTGGTGATGAAAGGTCTTACAAATCAGCAGAAAGAGGCTTACGAAGCCATGAAGGCATCGGCACTGCTCGATGAGCGAGGGCTGGAATTGCTAAAACAATATGGCTATATACCATCCGACCTCTTTGATGAAAACGAAACGGTGGGCAGAGGACTGGAATATGCTCTTGCCGACTGGTGCGTGGCACGGGTGGCAGAACGAATGAATAAAAAGGACGACCAAGAGTTGTTCGACCGTCGGGCACAATCCTATAAACGCTATTTCGACAAACGCACACTCTTTATGCGCGGGGTAGACAGCAAGGAGAATTTCCGTGAACCATTTAACCCATTCCATTCAGCGCCTGCCAACCGCGACTACACCGAAGGGAACGCATGGCAATACACATGGCTGGTGCCTCATGATGTGCACGGACTGGTGTCGCTCTTTGGCTCAGAGGAACGATTCATCGAAAAGCTCGACTCTCTTTTTATCGTAGAAGGTGATTTGGGAGAGGACGCTCCGCCCGATATAAGTGGCTTGATAGGTCAATATGCACATGGCAACGAACCAAGCCACCATGTGCTATACCTCTACAACTATGTGGGACAGCCTTGGAAAGGGGCTCAACTCATCCGACGCACTATGAACGAACTATATCACAATGCACCCGACGGACTGAGCGGCAATGAGGATGTGGGACAGATGTCGGCTTGGTATATTCTGTCGGCATTGGGATTATACCAGGTGGAACCGGCAGGAGGAAAATATGTTATTGGCTCGCCGATTTTTAGTGAAGCAGAAATTGCCGTTGGAAGAGGAAAAACATTCTGCATCAGAGCTAATAACGTGAATGAAAATAATATATATGTACAGAGTGCCAAATTGAATGGAGAACCATACACCCGCTCATATATCATGTATGACGACATAATGCGTGGAGGCATTCTGGAACTCCAGATGGGACCACAGCCTTCCCGCTTTGGCACATCTCCAGCCGACCGCCCATGAAAACACCAACAAGAAAACCTTCAACACTTGGGCTGATTGTTGATCTAAACTAACAGCGAATCAATCTATGAAACGTTTTTTATTGTCTTTGTCTTTCTTTGCTGCCGTCTGCATGAACGGCATGGCGCAGGAATATGTGTCGAAACGTCCGGCAGAAAACCAACGCCTGTTTCGTTCAGCTGTTATAGACAAAAAAATTGAAGAAGTAAAGCTTCTGCTCAGTGGTAACCCACGACTGGCATGGATGTTCGAAAACTGTTTTCCCAACACTTTGGAAACCACTGTGCATTATCGTGTGATTGACGGACAGGACGATACGTTTGTCTATACTGGCGATATCCCTGCCATGTGGCTGCGCGATTCGGGTGCACAGGTATGGCCATACGTTCAGTTCGCCAATCAGGATCCTCAGCTGCAAAAGATGCTGAGAGGGGTGATTTTGCGACAATGGAAATGTATAAACATCGATCCTTATGCCAATGCTTTCAACGATGGACCTACTGGGGGTGAATGGCAAACAGATAAAACAAAAATGAAGCCGGAGCTTCACGAGAGAAAGTATGAGATAGATTCAAGCTGCTATCCCATACGCCTTGCTTACGAATACTGGAAAGTGACAGGCGACACGTCTGTTTTTGGCGAGGAGTGGTTGGAGGCTGTTGATAACATACTCCACGTCTTTCGTGATCAGCAAGATGTAAAAAAACGGAGAAACTATCGCTTTCGAAGGGTCACCGACCGAGCGTTCGATACGGTGGGGTGGGATGGCTATGGCGCGCCTATGCGTAGAGTGGGACTCATTGCATCGGCTTTCCGGCCCAGTGATGATTCCACCACGCTGCCTTTCCTTATTCCTTCCAATTTTATGGCTGTCAGCAGCCTTCGCAAAGCCGCTGAAATACTCTCAAGCGTGAATAAAGATTCCGTAAGGGCGCAAGAATGTGGGGCTCTGGCTGACGAGGTAGAGCAAGCATTGAAGAAATATGCGGTGGTGGAACATCCGCAGTTCGGAAAGATCTATGCGTATGAAGTGGATGGATTTGGAAACCATCTTATGATGGACGATGCAAACGTGCCCTCACTCTTGGCAATGGGCTACCTTGGTGATGTCGCGATGGACGACTCGGTTTACCTTAATACCCGCCGCTTCGTGTGGAGCGAATACAATCCGTGGTTTTTTAAAGGTAAGGCGGGGGAGGGAATCGGTGGCCCACATGTAGGATATGACATGATATGGCCCATGAGTATTATGATGAAATGTTTCACGGCTCAGTCCGACGAGGAAATCACATATTGCATGCGTATGCTTATGAATACGGATGCCAACACCGGATTCATGCATGAGTCATTTCATAAAGACAGGCCCTCACAATTCACCAGACCGTGGTTCGCATGGCAAAACACACTCTTTGGAGAACTCGTACTCAAATTGATCAGTGACGGCAAAACCAGTCTGCTCAATCAACTTTAGACTATAAACCTAAATCAGTCATTATAATATACAATGACGATTTAGAAAAAAAAATGTCGGCACGATAGCCGACATTCTTAACTTTATGTGAGTTATGAAACGAGGTGTGACTTATTGAATCTCCACCTGACGTCCAATCTTTGGAGCTTCTTCTTTCTTGATTTTTGGAAGGGTGATGTTCAGAACTCCGTGCTCTACCTTTGCACCGATATGGTCTTTCTCCACATCTTCCGGCAATATCAGTGTCTGCTCGAATTTTGAGTAAGAAAATTCACGACGCAGGTAGTGGGTCTTATTGTCTTCGTCTTTCTTCTCTTCCTTGCTTTCCATCTTGATCTTCAGGTCGCCGTCGGCATTGATCTCCACATGGAAGTCTTCCTTCTTTGCACCTGGAGCAGCAAGCTCTACCGTGTATTTGTCTTCGTCTTCCAGTACGTTGATTGCCGGAGCCGTCTGGCGAGTCTTTAGCATGAAGTCGTTGTCGAAGATATCATTGAATACTGTTGGCAACCATCCGTTAGTTCTCATAATTGGTAACATAATTTTGTCCTCCTATTATTTTATTTTGTTAAACATTCTGTTTTTATTCGCTGCTCCGGAGCTCTTTGCTCTTTTGCTGCGACACTTAAATAATTGCAAGGAACGTGCCAACGATGTTTTTTTAAAAAAATATGTCATCCTGACGTGTAATCATGACAAAATGGCGCATAATTTAATTTTTAATTGACAAGGAATTGTGCAAATTATAATATTTATAATGTAAAAGAGATTTATTTTACTAACTTTGCAAAGAATATGTGCTAATTATCTGAGAGCTAAACATAAAAAATATTAACTAATAACAATCTAAAAAGTAATGAAGAAATTGTTTTTTCTGGCTACCCTGATGCTTCTGAGCGTGAACAACCTGTTTGCTCAGTCTCAGTTTAGCAGCAATGTTGTAGCAGAAGAGGGAGCATGGTGCTGGTTTGCCGACCCGCGCGCATTGCACTATGAGAATTCTGCAGGCACAATCAATGCCACCTATATCGGCTATATCGATGTGCACGGAAATGTCAAGGCCACACAGTATGACTGGAAGACTGGGCAAAAGGCTGATGTGCTTATACGCAGCTATTTCCAGCCCGACGACCACGACAACCCTACGTTCGTGGTGCTGCCCGACGAACGGGTGATGATATTCTACACACGCCACACCGATGAGAAATGTATTTGGTACAGGATATCAAAAAAACCAGGCGACATAACTAACCTGGGAGAGGAAAAACGCCTTGCCACTTCTGCCAACACCACTTATCCGTCGCCGTTCATCATGAGCGACGACCCTAACCATATTTACTTGTGTTGGCGAGGTATCAACTGGCATCCAACCATCGCGCGTCTGACTATGCCAGACGCCAACGACAACTGTTCGTTCGACTTCGGACCGAAGCAAATCGTACAGTCTACAGGAGCACGTCCGTATGCCAAATACCAGAGCAATGGAAAAGATAAGATTTATCTGAGCTACACAACTGGACATCCCGACAACGAAATGCCTAACTGGCTTTATTTTAACGTGATTGATATAAACAATGGGAATGGGCCGATTCTACGTGATATCAAAGGCACACAACTCAGTGTGATCAACAATGGCGTGTTCAATGTGAATAAAACAAATAGTTATGCAACATCATATCCACTGACAATTGTCGACAAAACTGACAATATACGCAACTGGGTGTGGCAAATCACGCTCGACAGCCAGGAGCATCCGGTGATTGCTTACACGCATATCGACAATGCCAAGACATCCCACGTTTACTGGTATTCACGCTGGACTGGCAGCGAATGGCGCAACACATGGGTGCAGTATGCCGGTCATGCATTCCATAAGAACTGGAACAGAACTGAGTTGTGTTATTCGGGCGGTGCTGCAGTAGATCCCGACAATATAAACGACCTCTACCTGAGCATTCCTACTACTAACGGTGCCTACGACGTGAACGGAGTATATGAGATTTGGAAATACACCATCAACGACGACGGAACGGTGGGGGCATCTGAACAACTGACCACAGGCTCTGCAAAGAACAACGTGCGTCCGTTTATCATTCCAGGCTCGAAGAACAGCCCGATGCGTCTGACATGGATGAACGGCGACTACTACTACTGGATTGTAAAAAATTCATATCCTCTCGGATTTCCTACAGGTGTGAAAACTCTTTACACATGGAATGAAGACTATACAGCAAAGGCTGAAGGACAAGAAAACGTATTCTCCAATCCGGGAACCATCACAGTGGGCATAACTATGGATGCTTCAAACTATTCGGGCACCATGCTCAAGGTGGGCGAGGGCAGCGGACAACTGGTTTATAGCCTCGGTACCGATGGCTATCCGGTAGTGACTATCAACGGCACAAGCTATAAGAGCCAGAACAAACTATACACCAGCGACGACTGGGCAACCAAAAGTTCTGGAACCAGTGGCGACAACTGGCCTACAAAACTCACCACATGGATCCTCTCGATGACCTACGACGGCAATACACTCACCGTTTATCGCAATGGGCTGATCGACCAGGTGATCGAAACGACTGCTTTCACCGGAGGAACAGTTCAGACTGAAGGCTATAACAACAGCATCAACTTCGTTAATTCACAGAGCGTATGCCATTCGCCAGTGACTGTGCAGACCTTGCTAAACGATGCTGTGGGCAGTCTTTTGTTCGTGCCTTCAGAGGCGCGCACCGACATAGTGCTCACACAGTCGGTGATGGGACAGCCAGTTACATGGACCAGTTCCGACGAATCGGTGATGGCAGCTGATGGAACACTTGCATACATGACCAAGGACATACCGGTTAAGATGACGGCTACCATAGGTTCTGAAACACATGACTTCATAGTGAATGGTCTGAAGCGTGATTTGCCTAAGAACCTCAGATATGCGCAGACCGGCACTCTCGACATGACCAGCAACACAGCAACAGGATTCAATACAAACACCTACGGACTGGCTCCTGAAGGACTGCTCGACAGCTTGCGTTCCTACACTTTCCTCGTGACCATCAATGCCAAGAGCCTTACAGGACAGCCACGTATCTATGACTTTGGAGGTGGTTCTGGAAACAGTGTGTTCCTAAGGGCAAACCCATTGGCTGCTGGAATCAAACTCAATGGCGGGACCACAACCATGGTAAGTGGAGCTACAACGTTGCAGGCTAACAAGGAATACAAACTGGCTGTGTCGTATAGCGCTGCCACTAAAACCACTAAGATTTATATCGACGGAGTGGAGGATGCCAGCGGCACTGCAAACGTCAACGAGGCATACATGGTATATCAGTCTGCAGGCGACGCACGAAACTACATCGGCCGCACACAGTGGTGGGACGGTGCTTATGCCAACGACAACCAAGACTTCATAGGCACAATCAAAGACCTGAAACTCTACGACGTGTGCCTCACGAAAGAGGAGATATGCCAACTTCAAAACATTGAATATGCCGTAGACGACTTGCCAGGTTCGTTGCAAAACTGGGATTTCGAACAATCCTATTCTGTTCAGGCAAACTCGGGCGTAAGCAGCGACCGCGCTATATATGTGCCGGAAGGGTGGACGGTGAGTCGTTCTAACCCAGACAAAAACGATATCACGGCATTGAAATCCGGAGACCTTTATTTCAGCAATTTCTTCGCATCGCTTGCTAAACCTGAATCCCATGGACAGCAGACCTACTGGATACGTCAGAACTGGGGAACTCCCACTCTCACACTTTCCCAAGATGTCAGACTGCCATCGGGTAGCTATACTCTCACGGCAGACGTGTGGCAGAGCGGACAGGGCGGTGCTGCATCCGTGATTGTATCCACTGAGGGCGGCGCAAGCGTCACGAGTGCGAGCCTCACAAACAAGGAAGCGTGGCAAACGGTGACAGTGAATTTCGACAGCGACGGCGCTGCAAAGACTACCGTTACTCTTCAGGCATTGCATAATTCCAATGGATCTGCAAAAATAATCGGATTTGATAATATAGTCATTGCCAAGAACACGGAGAGCCTGACTTTCTATGACAGTAAGTCCAACGAAGTGGCTGTCAATGCATCCCACGGCAACGACGTGGATGTAACTATCAGCGGACGAACATTATATAAAGACGGCGACTGGAACAGCCTATGTCTGCCTTTTGCTTTGACAGCTCAACAGATTGCTGCTTCGCCATTGGCTGGAGCAGAAATTCGTCAGTTGTCATCGGCTGTACTATCCGACGACAACCAATTGCTGACTCTTAATTTCTTGCCTGTCGCCGATATGCAGGCAGGTGTGCCATATATCGTGAGATGGACTACTACAGGAGCAGACATCAGCAATCCTGTTTTTACGGGAGTGAAAGTCGATAAAACTCTTGGAGAAGTGGCTGTGGCTGACGGAAAGGTGGTGTTCCAAGGATCATTCTCACCTGTCTATTGCAAGAAGGACGACAAGGGCATGCTGTTCCTCGGAACTGGCAACAATTTCTATTACCCTCCTGTCACAGGTATACTCAATTCCTTCCGTGGCTATTTCGTGATTGACGAAGAAGTGGCAAACGCGGCGAAGGTTATCAAGATGGGTTTTGACGACATCACAGCTGTGGAATCAATAAATAGCAGCGAAGAATCGGGTGCGTGGTACAGCATCAGCGGTATTAAGCTCACCGACAAACCATCGCAGCGAGGCATATATATCAATAATGGCAGAAAGGTGGTGATAAGATGAAACGCGAAATGAAACGAATGTATCAAAAACCTGCAATCTCGGGAATCTATATTCATGCAGGCAGAAAAGTCTTGATCAAATAAACTACCATCTCTCAGCTATAAACGTTCAATTAACAGCCCTATTTCTTGCATTTTAGCATATTTTATACTAACTTTGCAGTCTGATATAAAAAGCATTTATATCAGACTGCTTTTTTCTATACAGACCATATTAACACATAACATTAGATGAGTACAGAAGTAAGAGTGCGATTTGCACCAAGTCCTACGGGCCCTCTGCATATCGGAGGTGTCCGCACTGCTTTGTATAACTACCTCTTCGCAAAGCAGAACGGTGGTAAACTGATTTTCAGAATCGAAGATACCGACTCCTCACGTTTCGTGCCGGGAGCGGAAGAATATATAATAGAGTCGTTTCAGTGGCTCGGCATCAAATTCGATGAGGGCGTGGGCATAGGTGGCGATTATGGACCATATCGCCAGAGCGAACGACGCGACATATATAAGCAGTATGTGCAGCAGCTGCTCGATGCAGGAAAGGCCTACATTGCTTTTGACACACCTGAGGAACTGGATGCCAAGCGCAAGGAAATCGAGAATTTCCAGTATGACGCATCCACACGAATGCAGATGCGCAATTCTCTAACTCTCGACGCTGCTGAGGTGGAACGCCTCAAAGCAGAAGGTGCACAGTATGTCGTCAGGTTTAAGATCGAACCGGGTATCGACGTGCATGTAGACGATATCATCCGTGGCGATGTGAGCATCAACTCATCTGTGCTCGACGACAAGGTGCTATTCAAAAGTGCTGACCAACTACCTACATATCATCTCGCTAACATAGTAGATGACCACCTCATGAAGGTGAGCCACGTGATACGAGGTGAGGAATGGCTTCCGTCGGCACCTCTGCATGTGTTGCTCTACGAGGCTTTTGGATGGCAGGACACCATGCCGAGATTCGCACATCTGCCGCTCCTCTTGAAACCTGTGGGAAATGGAAAACTGTCTAAGCGCGACGGCGACAAACTGGGATTCCCGGTGTTCCCGCTCGAATGGCACGATCCGGCAACTGGTGCCGTTAGTTCAGGATATCGCGAAAAAGGATATCTGCCAGAGGCTGTCGTCAATTTCCTGGCATTGCTGGGATGGAATCCGGGAACCGACCAGGAAATCCTATCCATGGACGAGCTAATCAAGCTGTTCAACCTGAGCAAATGCTCCAAGAACGGTGCACGATTCGACTATGTGAAGGGTATATGGTTCAATCATCAGTATCTGCTTCAGCGACCGGCTGAACAGTGGACACCTGAATTCGACAAGATATTGAAAGCTAATGGTATCGAATCCACGCCAGAGAAAGAAGCACAGGTGGTGGAGATGATGAAGCTGAAGGTGATTGAATATATCGACGGCGACAACAACAAGAAAAAACGTAATGTAAGCTTCGTGAGCGACCTATGGCCACTGACCAAATTCTTCTTCGTGGCTCCTGAGGCCTACGACAAGGAAGATAAGTTCGTGCGCAAGAACTGGAAAGAAACCACGGCTCAGGAAATGGATGAACTCATCGGAGTGCTTACGGCAATCGACGACTTCACCGTAGATAGCCTCAAGGAGATGGTGGAAGCATGGGTGGAAGCTCGCGGTGTGAAGCCATGGAACGCATGGCGAGTATGCTTGGTGGGCACAGGACAAGGTCCAGACATGTATGAACTGGCTGCTTTCCTTGGAAAAGAGGAAACCATAAGCAGAATGGAAAAAGCTATTGAGGCATTGAAATAGAAACGTTTTTTTATTTAAACTGTGGACCCTAAGGTCCTGAAAAACATACGAGCATTTGGAATTTATCTATAATATAGGAATACGCCTGTATGCCTTCTGTGCATGGGTGGCATCCTTCTTTAGCAGCAAGATAAACAAGATGATTAAAGGTCAGAGACAGACACTGTCTTTGATTCGAGAAGGCATAGGACAGGACGACCGGGTCGTGTGGTTTCATGCTGCATCTCTTGGGGAATTTGAACAGGGGCGGCCTCTGATGGAACGTGTCAGGAAGAATCATCCTGAATTCAAGATACTCCTCACATTCTTCTAGCCTTCAGGCTATGAGGTTCGAAAGAACTACGACAAGGCCGACGTGGTGTGCTATCTTCCATTCGACACATGGCGCAACGTGAAGAAATTCCTGCATGCAGCCCATCCCGAGATTGCCGTTTTCATAAAGTATGAGTTCTGGTATTTCTATCTCTCGCGTTTGCGTAGCAGTGGAGCGAAAATATACAGCGTGTCGAGCATCTTTCGCGAAAACCAGTTCTACTTCAAATATAAGTTTGGCACAAAGATGCTGCGACAGTTCGACCATATATGTGTGCAGAATGAATCGTCGCGCAAACTGCTTGCCGAAAAGGATATCACTTGTGTGACTGTCACTGGCGACACTCGTTTTGACCGTGTGGTTGACATACGCCATGCATCGTCCGACCTACCGCTTGTGGAGCGTTTTCGCGATGGGCACCACGTCTTTATTGCTGGCTCCAGCTGGCAACCCGACGAAGAAATCTATCTGGCATACTTCAAGAATCATCCCGACTGGAAACTTGTTATAGCACCTCATGAGATACACCAGGAGCGTATTGAAAAACTCATGAAGCATCTGGAAGGCAGAAAGGTGATTCGCTATACTGAGGTAGTGGACAAATATAATGCCGGAAAGAAGGACGAAGCCAAGGACGATGTTGACAATGCCGACGTGCTTATAGTGGATTGCTTCGGAAAGCTCTCGTCTATATACCGCTATTGTGAGATTGCAGTTGTGGGCGGTGGATTTGGTGCCGGAATACATAACGTGCCGGAAGCTGCTGTATATGGCATTCCTGTGCTCTTCGGACCAAACAACCGCAAATTCCGTGAGGCTCAGGCACTGAAGAAATGCGAAGGAGCATTTGAATATACCGATCTGCAGTCGTTCACACTGATTATGGACCGACTGATCGACGAACCTGACTACCGAAAGGCTGTGGGAGAAAGAGCCGGAGCATATATCAACAACAATGCCGGTGCTGCTGACAAATGCTATAAAATCATTTTCGGCAAAGTTTGATATTGAATCTATCATCCCTCATATCTAAATTTCTATCTACCCATCTACAGTGCAACCCACGTTTCATCATCCTACAAAGGTGTTATGCTGGAAGGAGGCGACGCATTCTTGTGTCGATGCCATAGATGTTGTACCTCTACTCACTTCGAATGGCTCTCTCGACTTTCAACTTTAAAAGAACTCTCGACTTTAAATTGTTATTATGAAAAAGACATTTATTTTTTCTCTTATTTTGGTGCTAACCATATTCACTCAAAAGATGAATGCACAGATGATGGCATTTTCCGACGATGTGGAAACTCTCAAGACGTGGCTGCCAGCAATCGACAGCATAACGGGAATGGATGTGGAATTTTATGAATTTCCTGCTCCCGGACGGTCAGCAGAAGCAGTAAATATGTTTCTTGAAAATCAGCAGTTCATTTCGATGAGGCGTCCTAAGGCAGTATTTCTGCAGATTGGGTGCAATGCTTCGGCAGATGCCAATCCCGATTATCTCAACACTCTGTTTGATTTTCCTACAGGCACAGTGCTGAATACAGCTGGAAAGAACAAACGGGTGAAACGCATCGCTGTTTCAAAACCCGACGACCAGATAGACGTCACGAATTTTGCGGGTAGCCTATATATGATGGTTAAGAACGTGCCGAACACATTCCAAGGGGTGCGCGTCTTTCTGCTGCCGCCGGTCAAGGCAGGAGAAGATACTTCCGACCTTCGATGCCGGCAGATGGCTGAAGTTGCTCAGATGATGTGTGTGCCATACCTGGAAACACCTGATAAGCTGAAGGATTATGACTTTTTATGGACAAATGAAAAGCCAAAGATAGGCAAGCTCCTAATTCTTGGCGACAGCTACAGTGAGCAGCGAAGATGGATAAACTGTCTTGAGGATATGGCTCAAGTGGAAGTGCTGAATCTTGGTGTGTCGAGTGCTACAGTGCGCGACCGCTATGCCAATCGAACAAGATATCCTTATTCCGACAATCCAGTAAAGACTGATAACGAAGGCAACCACAACACCCTCGCCAGCCAACTCCTCAAACTTCATCGTCTGCTTGAAGGCAACAAGCTGTATGAAGGCGAGACATCATTGAAGGGATATGTGCCTGATGTGATTATTATTCAGGGAGGTAGCAACGACAATCCCGACCCGCAGATAGCCGTTGATGGATATGTGGAGGACATACGTCGCGACAGACGTACTACCTTTGCCGGGGCGCTCGCATATCTCACACGCGACTTGAGAAAGACATTCCCAAATGCACAAATCTTAGCAACCACAACGGCAGGACTCTATTACGGTCATACCGACCGACCATTTGATTTCATCGAGAAGTCTGATCAGCAGCGTGCGGCTGCCAAGATGATGGGAGTGCATGTAATCAGTTGGGATCTCGACGGACGACTGTCATTTGTGTTCAATAACTCGGCTCGAACCGGCGACGGCTCCGAGAGCAATCCTTTCTTGTATAACATCGAATCGCCCGAAACCATAGACCTGCTCCATCCAAACAATTATGGAGCACGATTCCTTGCTGAATCTGTGCTCCATTGGATGAAAGTGGAAGAAGTGTTCTAAGCCTCAGCATTGGAGCTGCTGGCTTTATGAACATCGCGGCTTTGTTCCACCTCTTCATTTGTCAGTGTCTTTTTTGGGTTCAGATGACGCTTACGAACGATTCCCTGAGCTTTCATGGCTTTTGCCTCGAACGGATAGTCATCCTGGTCTTCGGCTTTTATCACAACCTTCATGCCCACGAAGGTGTAGTGGTCGTGAAGATCATTCAAGTCTTCATCGTGAAGGCGTATGCAGCCTTCGCTTGCGCGGCCCGGCACACTCTCTACATTGTTTGTGCTGCCGTGTATGCCAATTCCCTTATGGCCAGGAGTTACAAGCCGGTGGAAATAATTGCCGTAGGAGAGAATCTCACCTCTGCCGTCTCCAAAATCATGATGCCAGTCTGAGGCATCTACAATCTCGGAAATCGAGAAAGGTTCGTCGAAGGTGCAATGGGGTGTCTTCATGTCGCCCGATTTCTCTTTCTGCCCTTTCTTCCTGGCGAAACAGCAGTCGTAGCGGGCCAAAAGAACGGTGTCTTCACCTTGCGATTCATACACATATAGGTAGTAGTCTTTTTTCGACATTACGATAAAGCATTTCTGCTTATCCTTCATCAACTCGGGATGGCTAATCGTCTTGTCGCCGGCAATACGTATGTTGCGATTGCCATACTCTTCCCATACTTCCTCCTTCACATCGGTATAGTCGCCATCGGAGCAATCATCCGACTCGCTTTCGACATCCTTCTGTTCATCATCACCCACATAGGCATATTCATCGTTCTTCTCTTTTTTGTCGCTGCCGCATCCACTGAACAACAGGCATGCAAGCATCAGAAAAACGATGTTTATAAAGCGCTTTCTCATTGTATTAGTCAATTACTTCCTGCCAGTATTTTGGCAATTTGAATTTGTGGTTGGTGGCAAGAATCAGTCGCTTCGATGGCTCCTTCTTCAATGTGAACATGTATTTCACTTCGTTAGCAGTGAATTCTTTCGGCTCGGTAACCACTACGAGCGATTCCACAACCTTCAGCTCATTGCCTACCCATTTGCTCATGTCATAGCTGTAGGAGCACCAACTATTGCTGCCACCCTGAAACACGCTCTTCGTGTCGGACTTCAGAGTGAAGTTCTGAAGGCTTGGCTCACCGAGGGTGCCGATGCGCTTGAACTGTTTGATGGATTTGTCCCAGATAAGAAGTGTGCTGTAGGTGCGCGACTGCCCTTGACCTACGAAGATGTCGCAGTAGCCGTCGAAGTTGGCATCCAGATAGTGAACGGCCAGACCGTCGGATATGTCTGTGGCAAAACCATCCTCATCGGTCAGAACCTGAAACACTTCCTCACCATTGTAGATGGTCAGCTTATTATTGTCGTCATTAAGCTTCACAGATAGTTGAGGATGTACGGTCGGACAGTTGTCAAGGGTGGTAAGACCATTTCTGTCAACTATGGTTTGCACGTTCTTAAATACTTGTGCATTGGCGGCACCTGCCATTCCCAACAGCAACAATGCCATAAAAATAGTTTTTCTCATAAGCAATCTTTATCAGAGTTGTTATTTATTTTATCAGAGTTATTATTTATGATTAAAGTAGAATGTAAATAGCCGTCCGCATGGCAATAATTCCTAATTCCTCATTCCTAATTCCTCATTTAAAGAGAACCGTCCGCATGGCAATAATTCCTCATTCCTCATTCCTCATTTAAAGAGAGCCGTCCGCATGGCAATAATTCCTCATTCCTAATTCCTCATTCCTCATTCCTAATTCCTCATTCCTAATTCCTCATTCCTAATTCCTAATTCCTCATTCCTCATTTAAAAATCAGTTCTCCTTATACCATTCAGCATACATAAGATAGTGGCTGGCAATGCCTTGGTTGAGCTCTTTGGCTTGCTCTGGGTCCACTTTCTTTATGAACTTGGCAGGCACACCGCCCCATAGTTCGCCGTCGCCTATAACAGTGCCTTTCAGCACGAGTGCTCCGGCGGCTACAATCGCCCCTTCGCCTATCACTGCATCGTCGAGAACCGTGGCACCCATGCCTATGAGTGCACAGTTTTTCACTTTGCAGCCATGAAGCGTCACATTATGACCGATAGTCACGTCGTCGCCTATCTCGATAGCAGCTTTTTTGTAGAGAGTGTGAAGGCATGAGCCGTCTTGTATGTTCACACGGTTGCCTATCTTTATATAGTTTACGTCACCACGTACCACTGCGTTGAACCATACTGTGCAGTGGTCACCCATAGTTACGTCGCCAACGATGGTTGCATTTTCAGAAAAGTAGCAGTCTTTGCCAAATTTTGGAGTCAGTCCGCAGACTGTTTTTATTAGTGCCATATTAATGATTTAATGTTATCTTTTACAAATGTAGAAATTTATTGGCAAAAGCGACATATTATTTTAAATAATTTTATGCTATTTTTTTGTAAGAATATAATTTTTACTTATTTTTGTAAATGATATATAACATATTATAGTTTTATTACATTCTTTTTTATTTAATACCTTAATCATTATGAAAAAATTATTTTTATCTTTAATCGTTGGCTTTTTAGCTATAGTTACAACGTATGCACAGCAGATATATGAATCGACGGGCGATCATGTGAATGTGCGTGTGGGTCCAGGCACACAATATGAGGTGCGCAGAACCAATATAGCACGCCCGGGAAAAGTGCAGCTCTTCAGAGGCGACAGAGTGGAATATATGGGTGAGAAACGAAATGGCTTTATGAAAATTCGCAGCACCGACAAGAATATGCAGGAAGGCTATGGATGGGTGGCTGCGCGCTATCTGAAGCCTGCTGGAAGCGTGTCTTCACTCTCCGCTCTTGAAAAGAAAGTCGTAGGCAGACACATGCTCAGCCTGCAATGGATTTCATGGACGGATTTCGGTGTGTGCACCATCACTAAGGAAGCCGACGGACGATTGAGATGTGTGGGTGAGCAGCTCTCGAAAGAATATCCTGGCGACTATCTTAAACTCGATGGCTACATTCAGATTGTGGATGCCAAGCATCTGATTTTCGAAGGCGACATCGCCATCAAGGTTTACCACTTGAATGAGGGTAAGGAATATATACGCACAGGCCAATACGATTTCGTCTCAACTCAAAACCGCAAGTATTGGCGTGCACAGAATCTGGAAATAATAGACGCCACTGATTATGTGGACATCTATTTCAAATAAATTTAAACGATTATATTATGTACGATAAAGAACGTGGATTATACATAGCTCATTGCGACAATGGACCTCTGAGCATCTTGAGCAATATGGCAAACCGCCATGGACTTATTGCAGGAGCTACGGGCACAGGCAAGACCGTCACTCTGCAAGTGATAGCTGAGAGCTTCAGCCAGATTGGAGTGCCTTGCTTCATGGCTGATATGAAAGGCGACTTGTCGGGAATCAGTCAGGTGGGTAAGATGAGCGGATTCATAGAGAAGAGATTGCCGGAATTCGGCATCGAAAACCCAGAATTTCAGGCATGCCCCGTAAGGTTTTTCGATGTCTTCGGCGAGCAGGGACATCCTATACGCACAACCATATCTCAGATGGGACCACTCTTGCTGTCACGTATTCTCGGGCTGAACGACACTCAAGAGGGAGTAATTAACATCCTCTTCCGTGTGTGCGACGAGCGTGGACTGAAGATAATAGATATCAAAGACCTGCGCGCATCGCTCGACTATCTCGGAAAGCATGCGGCGGAGTACACTGTCAAATACGGCAATATAGCTGCGGCAAGTATAGGTGCTATTCAGCGTGCCCTGCTCCAGCTTGAAAATCAGGGTGGCGACAAATTTATAGGTGAGCCAGAGTTTAAAATTAAGGATTTCATGCAGCAAGATCAGGGCAGGGGAGTGATGAATGTGCTTGCAGCCGACAAACTGATGATGCAGCCTAAGCTTTATTCCACGTTCCTCTTGTGGCTACTTTCTGAACTCTATACCCAAATGCCGGAAGTGGGAGATCTGGACAAACCTAAATTCATCTTCTTCTTCGACGAGGCACACACCCTTTTTGAAGACACGTCGAAAGCCTTGACTGAAAAAATAGAGCAAATCATGCGCTTGATACGAAGCAAGGGAATTGGTGTGTATTTCATCACTCAGAGCCCGTCCGACATACCTGAAAACATCCTCGGACAGCTCGGAAACCGTGTGCAGCACGCACTCAGGGCATATACCCCTAAGGACCAGAAGGCAGTGAAGACTGCTGCCGACACATTCAGAGCAAATCCTTCATTCAAGACCGACGAGGCTATTACGGCTCTCGAGACGGGTGAGGCGCTCGTGTCGTTCCTCGACGAAAAAGGCGCTCCAAGCATTGTGGAACGTGCTAAAATACTATTCCCTCTCAGCCAGATTGGGGCCATCACCGAAGGGCAACGCATGGATATCATCAAGCAAAGTCCTCTATATGGCATCTACGACACCCCTGTCGACAGCGAAAGTGCATACGAGGTGCTGACTAAAGAATTTGAACAGGAAGCCCAGGAGGCAGAGGCTGCAAAAGCTGCTGCGGAAGAGGCTAAGGCGGCTGAAAAAGCAGAGAAAGAGGCGGCTAAGGCTGAGAAATCCAAGAAACCGGGATTCTTCAGTAAGGTGTGGAAGGCTATCGTAACTGCCATCACAGCTACTTTTGCAACCATCTTCGGCACATGGGTGTCGAACAAGGTGACGGGCAAGAAATCTAGAAAGTCATCTACATCGACTACGGGTAAAGTGGTGAAAAATGCCACATCGGCTGCTACACGAACCATCACACGAGAACTTACACGCGATATTTTGGGTAACTTGAAATTTTAGCCTTTCAACTATCAAACTCCTCACATTCATATTATTCTTTCTAAGCACATACGCTGCCAGGGCATACGATTTCGTGGATCGTAGCCGTGGCATGCGTATTTATTATACCATACTGTCGGAGGAATCGCGTACTGTGGAGGTGGCAAGAGGTGATGAGTGGGAGCGCTATGAGGGTAATTACACCATTCCGCGTGTGGTTCGTCATAACGGCAAGCGCTACAGGGTGGTGGCTATAGGCAAGCGTGCCTTTGCCGACTGCGACCAGCTGCGAAACATAACCTTCTCGTCGAATATCACGCGTATAGATAGTGCTGCATTTAGCCATTGTGAATCCCTCACGAGGCTGAACCTGCCACCAAAACTGAAGTATATAGGCGACCACGCTTTTGCATTCTGCTCATTCCCTTACGTGAAAATTCCGCCTTTGGTCAATCATATAGGCAGAGGTGCTTTCAGCTATTGCCCCTACGTGGTCGACATACTGGTGGATGAAAAAAACACAACATATACTGATGGGGACGGATGCAGCTGCATCATCGACAAGACATTTAATTCGATTCTGCAAGGCTGTGCCGGGACAATCTTAACCGATGATATCCGCCGTATAGCTGACGAGGCGTTTGCAGGATGTGATAACCTACATGAAATCAGTCTGCCGGAGTCATTGGAAGAAATAGGCGAGGAGGCATTCAGAAGCTGCGGAGTCCGTGAGGCTGTAATTCTCGATGGTGTAACCGACATCAGAGACCGCACCTTCTATAATTGCACGCAGTTGAGAACCGTTACCTTGCCACGCCGACTGCTGTCGATAGGAACTAAGACGTTCTACAACTGTAAGGCTCTGAAAACGGTTGTCGCCAAAAATATCGACCCTCTGCCAATTCCCGCTGATGCCTTCCCCGAGAATGTGCTTGTCAATGCACAACTGATTGTGCCCATTGGTGCTGACGACACCTATAAGGCTGTGGATGGCTGGAGCGGGTTCCAGCACGTGAAATATTAGGCATTACTTACTCAGCAAATAAAATATGGCGTATCAAATCCGTTGTTTTGATACGCCATATTTTATTTGTGTATGATTAATTGCTACCGCCAGCACCGCCTGCCTGACTGCCGCCTGAAGAGCTGTTGCCTCCTGACGAATTGCCGCCAGAAGAAGCGCTGCCGCCAGATGAAGTTCCTCCAGATGTGTTGCCGCCTGTAGCACCGCTGTTCGATGAACCGCTGCTCGTGGCCTTGCCGCCTGCCGGGCTGCCGCTTGTCTGACCGCCACTCGATTGATTTCCACCAGCCTGAGCACCTCCTGCTTGTACGCCACCTGACTGAGCCCCTTCTGTCTGACTTCCTCCTGTGCTTGTTGACTTATCTCCATTTGTTTCAGGAGCAGGCTGTGAAGGTGATGCCACAGGTGCTGATGGCTTAGGCTTAGATTGGGTTTGAACTGGCTTTTTAGGTTGCTGGTTTGTTTCTGTTACCTGTTTATTGACAGTGTCTTTCTTTGCCTCGCTTATATAAATGTCTTCTGTGGTGGAATCATTATAGACATTTCCCTTCTCGTCTTTTGTCACTTTTTGGGACTCTTTCCAATATTTTGGCAAGATAAACAAGCCGACAATAGCCAAGGCAATGAGCACTACCATTATCTTAACCCAGGGAAAGAGTTTTTTTTCACCCAGTGGAACGGCCGTATCAGATGTGAATGCACCGCTACCCACCTTGGTGGCTTCTTCATTCTTCAATTCGGGTATATAGTTAACGATATTGCTTCTCGAACTTGCCTCATCATTGCGATAGGTGTTTTCATCACCTTCCTTCACCACGTCTTCCACGCGAATGATATATGCTGAGTGGTTGTCTGCATTTTCGAGGGTGGCTGAAATAAGGCGCTGCTGCTTCACCTCGTCGGTGTTGTCGCTACTGAGAATTCCAAGGATATCAGTCTCTTCCATCTTCTCAAGCATGCCGTCGGAACACAAATAGAAATAATCGCCTGGCTCTATGTCGGTGGTGTTCACAATATCGGCTTTCAGTCGATAGTCGTCGCCTGGCATCATTGCCTTGGTGATGACGTTCTTCTTGGGATGAGTCTGCATCTCTTCATATTTAATCTCACCCATTCTGAAGAGGTCGAACACCAGAGAGTGGTCTCTTGAGATGTATTTTATCGATTTGTCTTTTGGACGGATATGATAGATTCGGCTGTCGCCCATGTGAGCTATGAAACATCCACCTTTGTGGAAGAGAACAAACGTGAGGGTGGTTCCCATACGTTTGGCGTCGGTCTCCACATTCTTTTCGTCGAGCTTTTGATAAGCATATTCAAGGGCGTTGTTAAATAGCTCGTCGGTAAATATGGTGTTGTCATTAATATTTTTGAGTACAAATTCCGATAATGCATCGCAGACAGTTTTACTTGCCACTTCACCACGGGAATGACCGCCCATTCCGTCGCATACGATAAAAAGGCGACTGTCGGATGTGGCTGTGCCGGCTGCTGGGAATATACTGTCTTCTTGGTTCTTGCGTTGTCCTAATTCATAGATGAATTGGGGTTGGGCTAGTTTGAATTTCATATTATATATGTTTTTTACTCAGGTTTCTGATATTTGTCTAACATGTTGGACGATAGTTTCGCCTTTGATGTTGCTGGACTTGTTCACTTTAAATTGGCTTTGCTTGTGTGAACTCGTCTTTCTACTAATTTTTTTTCGCCTCCAAATATAGTAATTAATTCTTAATCTGCGAAATCTTTACGTAATTAAAAGTGGTTAGCCCATTCTAAATCTCACCACCGTATTACCCATTTTTATCTCAGCACCATTAAGAAGTTTTACTTGATCTGATTGAGATAATTCAATATTGTTGACACTCAACCCATTCTTGGCATCTTGAGCCCTCAGCATGCACGATTGACAGCCCATAGAGTCTATGCCCTTAATTATGGCGGCATGGTGACGACCCATATACATGTCGTTTGACTCTAGTTGTATGTCCGCTGTGGAGGTGGATGCCTTTCTGCCTATCACCGTCACGTCTTTCTCGATATAGTATTTTGAGCCATTATATTCTATGTAGGGCTTGAATGAATGTGTAGGAGAGTAAATAGTGGGGTTTTCGGAGTTCACTGCATTCGCTTCTTGTATATTGTCTGCCAAAAAGCTGACAAATACCGGACTTTTGCAAACTGGACATATCAATTGGCTGCTAAGTTCCATTTTGCGGTTTTGTATTCGAAGAGTTTTTTTGCATCCGCTGCAAACCACGCGCTTTTCTTGTAATATGTTTGTTGCTTGTGCCATTTTATGAAAATTAAACTTATCTTGTTGTTTATCGTCTGAACATGTTTAGATTCATCAACACCATGTTGTCGCTGAAATTGCCCCACATCACAGGATGCTGACGTTGGTGTGTCAGGCTGATTACCTGGTTGCTCACGTAGGTGAACAGTTCTTTGGCTGTAATCAGATTGTCGTGATTGGAATCTGCACTGCCTTGCAGGCCTCTCAGCAGATAGCTGGTGAACACACTGTTGCGCAGTTGTGCCATTTCGCGTGATGGCTCCGAGGTTCGAGATGAGAGGAAAAACATGAGGCTAATGTCGCTACTCCCACTACGACGATTCCCTCGCCTCATACTTCCCGACATGCAGGCGTCGGCAAACACTATGCGCTTGCGGGAGTTGCTTAGTTTCATGCAGTCGGTGATAGTAGAGAATGGCATGGAGCGGTCGTAGCATTTGAATACTCCTTTCTGACCATGACCACTGAAATATAGAATTACGGTGTCGTCGGAGCCTGCCCTGGAGTACATCGTTTTCATGGCATTGACGATGTTCGACATGGTTGCCTGACGGTTGGTCAAACATACCACTTCTGCAGCCACATTATTCTTATATAGTCTTGCCATGGTTGTGGCATCATTGTCCGACACCATCAGGTCGTTGTAATAACCAGGATAGTCGCTGATTCCTACACATACTATAAAAGTCTTTGCGCAGGTTGTGGTAACTTGCGCAAAGATAATTAAAGCTAATATATAGAATCTAACTCTCATGTAATGTCTTGTCTGATTGTCTTCTCATCTTCTTGAATTCTAAAACATGTTGAAGCTTTCGAAACTTGTTTTAAATTATATCGATGTCGGCGTCGGGCATATAGTCGGGGATTGGGTCAGTGCTTGTTTCGTAGCTCTCTGTTGAAGGATCGAATAATTCCTGTATGTCATTAATCACTTCCTGGCCTGAGTCAATGATTGAAGCGATCTCATCACTTGAGCTCTCAACGTGGTCGAGCATGTCATTCACATCGGAAAGCATGTTGCCAACTGAGTTGTTGAAGTCGACCAACTGCTCCACTCCTGTTCTTGCCTCGTTGACTATGTCATTAATGATTTCTACGCTTTCGCCGCCCATATATGTGTCGCCTTCCACGGTTATGCCGTTATAGGCTGCTGCTTCAGCTGAAGGGTAGTCATAGTTGTCTTCCACGATTATATCATTGTCGTGGATATGGTAATTGGCTGTGTCGCCACCTTCGGATGTCATGTCATATTCTTTTGGCTCATAGTGGAATGGCTCATCGTGATATGCAAGACCTGTGTCGAGGTCTACCACGTCGCCCTCGTAGAAATGATGATGCACATTAGAGGCTTTTGCCACGTAATGGTCGTGAACGGAATGGATGGATGTCCTCAATGCGATTGATGTGAATTCGCTCTGTTCTGAAGGAGTCATTGAATTCCATTCGCTCTGGTGATACGTGCCAAACACACCGCCTCGCCATTCGAAGGCTGCGCCTGGACCGAGCTCTGCTCTTGCCTGAGCAAAGGCTTCGCCAAACGACAGACTGTCGTCCATGTCGATAAAGTTGACTTCGTGGAACACGTCAATGTGCTCTGGTGCCACATGGTGAATATGATGCTCTTCAACAGTGTGAACAGGGCTGCTTGTTTCTATTACGTCAACATCGTTGGCATGGCTACTTGGTGTCGCGGATGATGATGGCGAAGTAGGGGATGAGGCTGTTGAGGCTGCCGCTGCGGCATGGCTCTCGTTTGCTACAGATGGCTCTGTGGTGCTACCTCCCACTGGCGTGTTCTCTTCTGCGCCTTCCACTTTCACGTTGCCACCGGCTTCAGCTCCGGCAAGGAGGGCTTCTTCGTCGGAACTGCTCATGGTGTTGGCTGCCACAATCGAACCGCCGCCTACGAGCAGACCGAAAGCACCACCTATAGATAATTGTTTCCAAGGGATTTCTCTTTCTGCTTGTGGGGCATCATAAACGTAGTTAACGGGATTATCGTTAATATCCTCACTAATAAAATTCGGATTTGTGTCGTAGTTGGAATATTCCTTGTTGTTGATGTTGTTGATTTCGTTGTTCATAACTTTGAGCTTTTACTGTTTGTGATTAATTTTTATTTTCGCTGCAAAGTTATTCCTTTAAAACAGCTGGTCAAAATAATTGAATTTATTTTCCACGAAATATATGGATTAATTTATGAAATTGCGTTTTTTTATGAAAAGTTGTGATTTTTATGAAAAGTCGGGCTTTCGGCAAACGATAGTTCTGTATATCAAGTAGTTATTCTCTGAACTTAGCCCTGCATCGATTGCACTGACCGCTGCGAATCAGCATGTCGTATCTGTTTTCAAACCCTAAAAACATGCCACAGCTCGGGCATACGTATCGGTCTTGAAAGCGTTCTTTCATCTCTCTCTCTATCCTAACTCTCTTTCCGGCATTCACAAATCCGCTGATTACCGACCACAGTATCATGATAATAGCTATGACATAAAGAATCACTCTGACAATGAATAAAGTCTCATTTTCACCTCCTACCACTGTAATTACGATGGCTCCCATGGTGAACACACCGGTGATGCTACGAAGTGCATTGCGGCGTATGTCGCTTATTCGTAGCTTCTCTTGACTTTTCTTGAACTTGTCCCACACTTTTTTCAAATGGGATATGCTGACCACGGAAGCTAATTTAAAAGGCTTGAGGTCGAGCTGGTAGCGGTCGCCACCTAATTCCACGGTGTCGTTGCCGCCTATGTCGCAGGGAACTGTAATAGGATAGCCGTTTACGAATGTCACGTTTCGTGGATTCAGATTGTAAATCACGGCTGTACCGTCGTCGTTGATTACGAGTTTGCAGTGTTCTCTGCTGACCGACAGAGGTACGACATCTCCATTGACCGACTTGCCGTTGGTGCTCACCTTCAAGGTGTTTTTCACTCCATCCCTGCCTATTATTATCTCTTGCATATTAAGCTTTGTTATGTTGTTGGTTTTGAATGACGGCGCTGATCGTGTCAGCTTTGACCATTGTCTGAATTGCCTTTCTTATGTATTATATTGAAACTCTTTGTATACATCTCCCTCATGGTCTTCAGTGCTTCTTTCGAAGCTGTGAGGGTGAAGGAAAAATGTTCGAAGTCCGACAGCACGAATTTCTGCTTAGTGATGTGAATCTGACAAATAAAATTGGTGTTCACGATATATCGCTTGCCTATACGCATAAAGGTAGGCATGTTTTCTGACGTTTGGCGGGCCAGAAGTTCCTGGGTGGCACGAAGATTCATGCCTATCACGGCCTTCATGCTATTTACAGTATACATATTGGTGTAATTTGCGTCTGCCTCAAAATACACCACCTTCTGAAGGTCTATCTTCAGAAGTTCATCCCTCGTCTGAAAAAATATCCATTTGTTGTTCATATATCATTGGGATTGATCAGAATTTATTGAGATTGATTTCAGAGTTAATCAAATCTTAAATTATAAGATCTTGTCTACTCGTCAACTAACTCGTTTACTTGTCTACTCGTCTACTAAAAATTTAATAAAAACTTTCCTTTATGTCACGCCATTTTTCTTTTGCTTCGCCTTTCATCTCGTCCCATTTTTCTTTTGCCTCACCTTTCATCTCATCCCATTTTTCTTTTGCTTCTTCTTTGTCTATGCCCAGCCCTTCCATCACCTTCTCTTTGGCTTTGTTGTAGTATCGGCGGGCTTTGGAGCGAAGACCGCCGCTGTTTGGAGTGGATGGGTTGGCATTGCTCACGTCAGGACTTTCGTCGCTGCCTCTACTCTCATTTCTACTTTCGTTGCCACTTCTGCTTGCATTCCCCCTTTCATTGCGCGACTTGGATGGCTCTGATGTGGTGTTAAGCGGAGCATCGTCCGCTTTGTGGTCCTCACCCAGCAACCATTCTTCATATTCTCTTGACTGTTCTGACACCATCGAACTTCGTTTCTCTGTAGCTGATAGGATAGAGTCAATCTCTTTCTGGCTTGCTTTTATCATGCTGTCTATCTCGCGTTGATGAGTATTGATGTCGTAGTCGGGAACAGTCATTATGTTGGAGGTGTCTTCGCTGCCGATGGTTGTTCCGTAGTCGAAGTCGTCGAGAAAGTCGGTAGACCCGTAGTCGTTGTTGTATATGCCATACTTGTAGGTTTTGTTGTCGGTAGAGTCTTTTTCCGACACCAGCGTTCCTATGATTGAGAATACGAGTATGAAGGTGAGTAGACCGAATAATGTTAATGCAGAACGTTTTTTGTTTGGCCTTTTCCCTTGTTGCACTCCATAGCCTTTATTGCTGTTGTTGATTGAAGGAGTGGGGGAGTAGGGCTGAAATGCAGGTGTATTGGGCCTGTGTGTCTGCTTTGGCTTTTGGTTGAGCCATTGCGTTTGTTCATCTTGATGTAATGGTGTGCTATTAGATGAGAATGTAGTGGTGGTTGTGCCAGCCATATTGTTCGAAAGCATGCTGTCGTCCACTCTGTCCACCAATTTCAGCCCATAACACAGACACTGAAAGCAATAGCTCACGTAGGTGTCTTCAAACCCGTTGCGCTTCACTATCCTGGCAACGCTGGACTTAATATATGTCTGCCAATCCTCACCGTCGTGTTTGACCTTCAGTAGTCCGGATGAATAGCCACCATCTACTATTGACTGCATGATGGTCCGCAGTGCTGGAGGATCAAACTGTGAGTAGTCCGACAAGTAGTTCACAAACTGCTTGTCACAACAAAACTCTTCGCCGTAGGTGGTCAGCAGAGTCCTTATTGATATGTGAAGTGCATCCAATTATAGTTTATAGATTATAGATTAGTTAGCATTGTACATTACTCATTAGATGTTGCACGTAATCCATCAGTCTGTAGGAGCGTGCCTTGTGTGCGCCCGTCCAGCCGTAAAACAGTTTTAAACCATCTTGGCTAATCGTGTCAGGCACAACAGCTTTTCACCGTTGGACCCCAACTAAAAATTTTTTTTCATTTCATTCTCGTATGCATCTAAAACCAACTCGTCTACTTGTCTACTCGTCTACTTGTCTACTAAAATCATTCCCCAGAGCCTCCTTGGCTGATTCTAACGCTTCGCTGTAGTCGGGCTTGTCTTCCAGTTCTTCTTGGGTGAAATTCTTGTATTCTTTGCTCAGAAAGTCAATCTTGCCACTCAGCACCTCCAGGCGGTCGGTGGCCTTCTGGAGTTCTTGACCGGCATACCTTAGGTTGATCTCGGCCTTTTCCTTGTTGCTCATCCAGCTGTCGATCTCTTTCGTCAGTGTTTCTTTCTTTTCCTTCTGCTGTTCAATCCTTATTCTCTGTTCCTCGGCCTGATTAGTCATGTATTCAATCTGAAATCTTATGTATCTGCCTATGTTGGTCTTCAGCTTGTTGATATCGAAGATAGTTGCCACAGCCACATCGTCCTTGCTCCCTATACGCGATATGATGGGCAGGTCGTCCTTCAACTGTTGAAGAGCGGTGTCAACGCCGTCCTTAGCCAGAATCTTCATAATCTCAACATAGAAATTTGCTATGTTCTCCATTTCGCCGTATGTATCGTCGATGCCGTCGCTACCCAGGAATATGGCCACCGGAAAATGACCGTCGCCTTGGTAGCAGTAACGGAATTCGTTGATGGCATCCGAGTCGCAGATGGAGGTGGTTTTATTGAGGAAGCAGCGGTCGTCCCATGGGATTGGTTCGTTCCAGACCTTGTCGTCGTCGTAGAACGCAATACATTTGCCATCGCCAAGATGAAAGGCAAACCAGTAGGTTTTGGTTTGCACGTATGCCATGAGAGTGCAGCCATACTGCTTTTCGAGTGATTTGCCTTCAAGAAACTCATCGATATATTTCTTAGGAACATTTTCCTCTTCCCATTCCGTCACGGGCGTTTCGCCTGCATGCTCCTTGATGCGCTCCTCCCAGCGGGTAATGATGGAAGAAAACATCTGACGCATCTCCTTGTCGATATACGATAGTTTCTTTTCAGTGCCGGTCACCACCCCTTCGGCTGTGAATGGCTCACCGCGGAAAAGACTCTTGCTCGTGGTTCTCACGAATTCCTTCACCACACTCTCTATCACCTCAGTGGCAAACTGTGAGCCCCACTGGCTGCGGAAATAGCGCTCACCGCCATGACCGTCGCATACTATTGCTATCGACAATTCGTCGGAGGAATAGCTGTAGGAGTAGTCCTGGCAAGGCTTGTCGCTTGCCTTGTGGCTCTCACCCTGGCAATGTATGTGTATGTCGTTCATAATTTTAGTTTACAAGTTGACAACTTTCTTTCAAAACACTTTCTGCTCTCGTCTCTTGACTCTCGTCTCTCGACTCTCGACTCTCGTCTCTCGACTCTCGTCTCTCGACTCTCGTCTTTCAAGTATCAATCCCAATAGTCGTCTTCGGCTGATGACGGGTCGGCGGCGGTGTTGGCTCCGTCCACATTGTCAATCTGCTGTTTGATCTCTTCAACCACCTGCTCCTGCTTGGTCGTGTCGGTGGCTGAGGTGCTCTTGCTTCCAATCTGTGATGAGGTGACTGCCACCACTCTGATAATTTGCTTCAGAGCCTCTATGTTGTGTACTTCTATCACTGCCTCCAGATTGCCGGTGAATTTCTTCAGCTCTTCCTTGTCGGCGTCGTCGCCTATGGCGATAGCTATCTTGATGGCTGCCTTAAACCAATTGTTGGTCTTCAGCTTGTCGATGCCCTTGTCGTAGTCGTCTGTCGCTCCACCGTCGGAAAGAAGAATGATGGCTGGGGCATACGAACCGCTTGCCGAACGCATGAAGCCGTTGCGATGAAGCTTCGACTCAAGGTCAAGGCATGCCTGACCGAGCGATGTGAGGCCTCCCGCCTTCACTTGCTGCCATACGAAGTCGGCTGCGTCTTTCGGCTCGTCATAAAGCCACTGGGTATTGCTGGAGAATTCCAGCGCTGCCACCTTTATCTCTGCATCCGGATTGGTGTTGGATATTTCGCCTATCATCGGCAGGATATTCTCTATTGCATCGTTCAAGGCACCTATCTTGTTGCCTTCCATACTGCCTGATGTGTCTATCAGGAAAAACAGTGTCATCGTTCTGCGTGGAACGCTTTCTACATCAATTAAACTCATAGTATTATTTTTTGTGTTTGTTGTTTGAAAAATATTCCTAATTACTCATTCCTAATTCCTAATTAACTTCGTTGAACCTGCTTCGCCATGGAAATGCTTAAGCAAGCTTATCATTTCTCATTTGGCTTAATCGCAGGTTTCCTCATTTCTAATTAAAAAAACTACACCACCTCCGCCTTGGCATTCGGAGCACCTTCGATGCTGGTGCCAAACGAAATCTTGAGCCCTGGACGTGCCGGCAGGCTGTCGTTCACATTTACCACGCGTATCTTGCCGCTCGGAGTTTCCACATTCCAGCTGTTGTTGGATATGTTTTGTAGATTTAGCTCGCCGGCAGTGGTTATCTGCACCTTCACGTCGGGACGGTTGTCCATGTCGATGAATATGCTGGTCCATGGGGTGAGCACTATCGAGCGGTCCTCGTATTTCAGACGATGGCTTATGTCGATGATTTTGCCACACTCCAGGCATTTGTCGGTTGTACCCGCTGGGTTGACGAAGGTTTCTTGGCGACAGAACGGACAATACACCAGTGTGTCTCTCACCTTGGCAATTATCTTCTCCCATTCCTGCTCAATCATGCGGCTCTGAGGATTCTGCAGCTTCTGCTGACTGAGTTCTGCGGTGAATGTGTCGCGCAGGAGCTGTGGAAACGCTGGCCAGCGGCGAATCACGTTGGTGTGAACACCGCGAACCGGCAGATTTGTGTGGTTCGACGGGTCGTAGATGAACAATGCCTCGCTGCCGTAGAATTTCTTCTCATTGCCCTCGGTCATACATGGGCATGCTGCCACTCGCTCTCCTTCAAGCGGATGGTTCAGGTAGATGAGCATAAAGAGGATCACGGTCAGTGAATAGCGGTCGCTGAACTTGTCGGGAATGCCACCGGCCACAATTTCGGGAGCCATATAGCGGGCCTTGCCCATGATGCCCGACTTCTCGCCTTGTGGAAATACGTTGTCGTTGTCGCATATAAGCACATCGCCGTCTTCAGGGCGGATGAAGAAGTTGCCGTCGTTAAGGTCTTGATAGCTGTAGCCGTGACGATGCAGGAGCTTGAAGCCGTTGCATATCTTCATAGCGGCTGCAAAGATGGCGGAGAGTGATTTCAGCTGATGGCGTGCCAGCAGATACTGACCAAACTCATAATAACCGCTTGGGCGAAGCTTCATCACATAGCCGTAGCTGCCGTTCTCCTTCTGTGTCAGGAATTCGGGCCATATAAACGCGTCTGAAGGAGCACCGGCATCCACGTTCTTCTGTAGGTTCTTATAAAACTTGTCATCAGGCGGTACGTGATACCATTTAAGCGCCATCTGCTTGCCGCCTAATTCCACCTTGTAGACGATGCCTTGGCCGCCTCGTCCCAATTCCTCTATGACCTTGCAACTCATGTTGCCTGTGGTCAAGTGTACTGTCTGTCCGCGTTTTAATTCCATATCAACTATTTGTATTTATCAGGAATTTTAAGAATTATAGGAATTTTTATTAAAAGAATTAATTGTTTGGGAAATTATAACAGTTGCTTGTTTGGATAGAATTTATATTCGAGAGAAGTGGTTCCAAAATTCAATAAAAGTCCTAATTTATGCTTCCCTACATAAAGGTAATTGATTATTTGGGCTTCACATTCGCCTGTTAATTCTGTCAAGGCTTTTATTTCTATTCCAATTTTATCATAGCAAAAGAAATCATAAAAGAAATCATGTTTAAGTTCAACATTATGATATGTCATTTTAATATGTTTTTCTCGCTCGTAAGGGATGTCGTTTTCTTTTAACAATACTTCAAATGCATCTTGATATACTTTTTCCTTGAATCCGCAACCAAGTTCTTTATGTAATAGAAATGCTATTCCCAATAATACTCGTGTTTCTCTTGGATATATATAATTGTTTTCCATAAAAAGACATCTATAAAAACCCTAAAATCCATAAATTCTTAAAAATCCTGATAATAAGAATATAAAATCCATAAATTCTTAAAAATCCTGATAATAAGAATATAAAATCCATAAATTCTTAAAATTCCTGATAATAAGAATATAAAATCCATAAATTCTTAAAAATCCTGATAATAAGAATATAAAATCCATAAATTCTTAAAATTCCTGATAAAGAATATAAAATCCATAAATTCTTAAAATTCCTGATAATAAGAATATAAAATCTATAAATTCTTAAAATTCCTGATAAAGAATATAAAATCTATAAATTCTTAAAATTCCTGATAATAATATAAATTCTATAGAAAAGCGCCTATTCCTTGTTGGCTCGTTTGCGTTCTAAGTGGTCGAGGATGATCTTGCGGATGCGCATGCTCTTAGGCGTGACTTCCACGTATTCATCCTCCTTGATATATTCCAGAGCCTCTTCGAGCGAGAGCTCTATAGGAGGTATGATACGAGCCTTCTCGTCAGTTCCAGAAGCGCGCACATTGGTGAGCTGTTTGGTTTTCGTCACGTTGATGACCAGATCGTTTTCATGCACATGCTCGCCCACCACCTGACCGGCATACACCTCAGTCTGAGGATGGATGAAGAACTTACCGCGGTCCTGTAGGTGGTCGATGGCGTATGCCACGGCTGTGCCGGTGTCCATCGATATCATAGAACCATTGGTGCGGCGGCTCAGCTCGCCCTTAAACGGCTGGTAGTTCTTGAAACGGTGAGCCATGATGGCTTCGCCCTGACTGGCTGTCAGCACATTCGTGCGCAGGCCGATGATCCCTCTCGACGGAATCTCAAATTCTATGTTCACGCGGTCGCCCTGTTGCTCCATGGAGTACATCTCACCCTTGCGGCGGGTGACCATGTCGATCATCTTAGATGCAAACTCCTCAGGCACGTTGATTGTCAGTTCCTCGATTGGTTCGCAGCGCTGACCATTGATTTCCTTGTATATCACCTGTGGCTGACCCACCTGCAGCTCGTAGCCCTCGCGGCGCATCGTCTCTACGAGCACCGACAGATGAAGCACGCCGCGGCCGCTCACTACCCATGCGTCGGTGGTGTCTTCCTTCTGCTCCACTTTCAGAGCCAGGTTCTTCTCCAGTTCCTTAGCCAAGCGGTCGGCTATGTGGCGCGACGTGCAGAACT
>Ga0247611_10000304_pt1 | contig 100604 bp, 84 predicted proteins | sample 177DNAGHGhighgp2_FD_192422 | JGI IMG/M metagenome (GOLD analysis project Ga0247611, IMG submission 192422) | Sheep rumen microbial communities from Palmerston North, Manawatu-Wanganui, New Zealand - 1770 DNA GHGhigh gp2 | ecosystem: Host-associated > Mammals > Digestive system > Stomach >... | reverse complement strand
CTTACTTTGCCTTACTTTGCCTTACTTTGCCTTACTTTGCCTTACTTTGCCTTACTTTGCCTTACTTTGCCTTACTTTGCCTTACTTTGCCTTACTTTGCCTTACTTTGCCTTACTTTGCCTTACTTTGCCTTACATAGTCTTACATAGTCTTACATAGTCTTACTTTGTCTTACATAGTCTTACTATGTCTTACTTTAATAAAAAGCATAACCTCATTATATAGAGGATCACTGGCCACAATGAGACAAACTGATTTCCATAATGCCAATCTTTCTACCACTGCTACAATAAAGAAGAGGCCGCGATGAAAAACAATGAGGCTTCGATGAAAAGCAATGAGGCTTCGATGAAAAGCAATGAGGCCTAGATGAAAAACAATGAGGCTTCGATGAAAAGTAATGAGGCTTCGATGAAAAACAATGAGGCTTCGATGAAAAGCAATGAGGCTTCGATGAAAAGTAATGAGGCTTCGATGAAAAATAATGAGGCTTCGATGAAAAATAATGAGGCTTCGATGAAAAATAATGAGGCCGCGATGAAAAACAATGAGGCTTCGATGAAAAACAATGAGGTTGCTTTAAGTAACAATGAAGCTGCAATAAACCGGTGGCGTCTGCAGATTATCTTTAATTAAAAAGTTGCCTATAAGAGTGTTTTAGATTACATTTGCATCAAAGAAATTCTTCTATGAGCGATCAGATTAAACACGAATGCGGGGTGGTTCTTATCCGCCTGCTTAAACCTCTTTCTTTCTACCAGAAAAAATATGGCTCAGCGATGTATGGGCTGAACAAGCTCTATCTGATGATGGAGAAGCAGCATAACCGTGGTCAGGAGGGTGCCGGTCTGGCTTGCGTCAAGATCAACGCCAAGCCTGGAACGGAGTACATCTTCCGCCAGAGGGCTCTGGGCAACACGGCTATCTCCGAGTGCTTTGCCAATGTGAACAAGGAGATGGAGCAGGCAAAGAAGGACTTAGGATGGAGCACTGAAGGGAATGCAGCTGAGAAAGTGGGAGCTGATAGGATGGGAGCTGATAGAATGGGAGCTGATAGAATGGGAACTGATAGAATTGGAGTTGAGAAGATGGGAGCTGAGAAGATAGTGGTTGAGAAGATGGGAGCTGATAGGATGGGAGCTGAGAAGATGGGAGCTGAGAAGATGGGAGCTGATAGGATGGGAGTTGAGAAGATGGGGGCGGAAAAGACAGCGGATAGGAAGATGGAGGCGGAAAAGACAGAAGATATGAAGATGGGGGCGGAAAAGACAGAGGATAGGAAGATGGGAGTTGAGAAGATGGGAGTTGAGAAGATGGGGGCTGAGAAGATGGGGGCTGAGAAGATGGGGGCTGAGAGGACAACGGAAAGGGAACTGGAGCTTCCGTATGTGGGGGAAGTTTACATCGGGCATCTGAGATATTCTACTACAGGCCGCAGCGGGATGAGTTACGTGCATCCGTTCCTCAGAAGAAACAACTGGCGTAACCGTAACCTCTGCCTTGCAGGCAACTTCAACATAACCAACGAGAAAGAGCTGTTTGCCAATATGGTACAGGCACAAGGGCAGCATCCCAGGAGCGATGCGGACACGTTCCTGATACTGGAGCAGATGGGAGCTCTTCTGGACGAGAATCATTCGGACCTTTACCGCAAGTTCAAGAAGCAGGGTCTCAGGGGAGAGGAACTCAACGCCAAGATTGAAGACAACATAGATGTTGAGGGAGTTATTTCCGAGGCATCAAGGATGTGGGACGGCGGGTTCTGCATTGTAGGAGCTACCGGCAGCGGAGAGAGCTTTGTCTTCCGCGACAGGTGGGGCATACGTCCATGCTACTACTATATTGATGATGAGGTTATTGTAGCTGCATCTGAAAGAGCCGCCATCCAGACCGCCTTGAACGTCAAATACGAGAAGGTCCAGGTTCTGCAGCCTGGTGAAGCTGTTACCATACACAAGGACGGCAAGTACAACATCAGCTGCCTGGTCAAGCCGGAAAACCCCAGGCCTTGCTCCTTTGAGAGGATTTATTTCTCCAGAGGCAGCGATGCAGACATATACAAGGAAAGGAAAATGCTGGGCAGCCTCCTTACCCCGCAGATCCTGAAGGCAAGTCCTGATCTTGACCACACGGTGTTCTCCTTCATCCCTAACACGGCGGAAGTGGCCTTCTTCGGTATGCTTGAGGGCTTGAACGAGCATCTTGACAAAATCAAGAGCGAGAAAATTATGGAGCTGTTCGCCCGTGCGGGCAAGAGTCTTGACAAGAAAGCTTATGAGGGAGTTGGAGAAGCAGTTTCAAAGGGAATGGGAGATGTAGCTGATAAGACTCTGAACGCTGCCGTTACGGAAGTGCTTTCTCATAAGGTCAGGAGCGAGAAACTGGCCATCAAGGACATCAAGATGAGAACCTTCATAGCTGAAGGAAGCAGCCGTAATGACATGGCAGCCCACGTCTATGACATAACTTACAACAGCATCAATCCCGGAAAAGACTCCATTGCCGTGATAGATGACAGTATCGTGAGGGGAACCACCCTCAAACAGAGCATCATCAGCATACTCTCCAGGCTGGATCCAAAGGAGATAATCATTATATCCTCGTCTCCACAGATCAGATATCCGGACTGTTACGGCATAGACATGAGCCGTATGGGTGAGTTCATCGCCTTCAACGCCGCCGTGGCACTGCTCAAGGAAAGAGGTTTGGACCACATCCTCAGCGATGTTTATGCAAAGTGCAAGAAGGCTGAGACCCAACCGCTGGAGAACTACAACAGCACATCTTACGCCATCCGTAACCGCAAGACGAGGAAAAAGGCAGTCGCCGGCAATGAAGAGCCTGAAAACGCTGGATTCATCGTTGAAAACTACGTCAAGGAGATATATGCCCCGTTTACAGATGAGGAAATCGCTGAGAAAATTGCTGAACTGGTAACACCTGAGGGCCTGAAGTGCCCTGTCAAGGTGATTTTCCAGACCATCGACAACCTCCACAAGGCTTGCCCTGACAATGCCGGGGACTGGTATTTCAGCGGAGACTACCCTACTCCAGGTGGGACCAGAGTGGCCATCCAGGCATACATAAACTGGTTTGAAGGTAACCCGTACAAACGTGGTTACAGCAGGTAGCATCCCTACATAATCCCAATTATTACTTTGCTGTGCACTAAATAATTGTGAATAACTTCAATTGGTTTAATTTGTATTCTCAAGAAAACATCCTTATCTTTGCTTAAGATTTATTAACCAATTATTTTTCTATGAACATATTTGTTTCCAGTCTGAGCTTCAGAGCAAGAAGGGAGGACTTAGAGAATCTTTTCGCCCCTTACGGGGAAGTATCATCAGCACGTATCATAACTGATAAAGTTACCCATAGGTCCAAAGGCTATGGTTTCGTTGAAATGAGCGAGGAGGAAGGCAAGAAGGCTATTGAGGCTCTTAACGGTTCTGAGCACATGGGCAGAACCATAAATGTAGCTGTTGCAACATCAGAAAGAACCCCTCGTCCAACTGCACCGGAAACAGGAAACACCACCTCTGCTGAATAACATGCTTCCAGGCATGGCTGCTTAGCAGCCTCGCGTGGCGAACAAAAAAAGGGATGACCGTTTGGCCATCCCTTTTTCATGAACTCCAGTACCCGTAACGGGCACCGGAGTTAAAGTCAACGGTTATTCTGCAGGAGCTGAGGCTTCATCTGAGAACTTCTTGTACTTGTCGTAGTTTGCCTGATACTGAGGATCCTCATCGCGGAAGCGGAAGAAGATCTGCTTCAGGTACTCGGCGCAACCCTTCTTGATCTCAATGTCATCTGTGATGGAGAAAGCTCTCTCGAATGGCTCGATGGCCTTCTTCAGACAGTCGTTGAGCTGAGCTGCGAGTTCGTTGTACTTGGCGTCATCCGGTTCAGCAGAAGCCTTGTCCTGGATATCCAGAGCCATCTGGTAGTAAGTGTCACCCTCGTTGAATGGAGCGTACACATACTTAGGATCCAGCTCTGCAGCCTTGCGGTAAAGCTCGATTGCCTTCTGGTAATCCTTCATGTTACGGTGGAGGTTACCCTCTGCGTAAACCAGAGAAGCGTTTGTAGGCTCGTTCTCCTGTGCCTTGTGAATAACTGAGATGATCTTCTGAGGATTGTCGTTTGTCTCAAGATAAACGTTGATGAGGGAAACCAGAACGCCCTGGTTTGTAGGGAACTTCTCAAAGCCCTCAGCCAAAACGGCCTTGCACTTTGCAGTATCACCAGTCATCTTGTAGCTGTCTGCAAGGTTTGCGTAGATGTCTCCGTCTGCTGCGCCAGGAATCTGACGTACTTTCTCAAAGATGCTGATGGCTCTCTGAGGATCCTTTCCGAGAACAGAAGATATACCAGCATAGATGATAGCGTTTGTATCTATCTGGTTTACAACAGGATCAGCAGTGATGTCATAGCACTTCTCAAAGCTGGATGAAGCTTCTTTGTAGTCTCCGAGGTTGTAGGCGCTGATGGCGTTTGACCAATGCCTTCTTGCCAGGGACTGCATGATTGGAGCAAGATCCTTTACAGAAGCTCCCATTTCCTTTGCCTTCTGGAAGGCCTCAAGGCTCTTTGCCAAAGCATCTTCACCCTCGATAGGAGACTTGATGATCTTGTATGCGGAAAGTGTTCCGTTAGGAGCCATATAGAGTTCCTTGTCAGAATACTTGTTAACCACATACTGCTTTCCGTTAATCTCAGTCTGCTCGCTGCTGAGACGGATATGACCCTTGGTCATGATGGCAACATTGTTGGCATCCATTCCGGTTGAAAGGCCGTCAACAGGAGCCTCGTAAGCATACAGAAGAGCTGTTCCGTATTTAAGCCAAGCAGAAGCATCGTTCTTCTTGTTCAGGTTCTCCTGAGCCTTGGCTAGTTCCTTCAAAGCTTTGGCGGTGTTTGATTTCTGCGCATTGATTGCAGGAACAATCATCATCAAAGCTGCTAAAGTGATAAAAAATCTTTTCATATCGCTTAATTATTTAGTTTGTTTGTTCTTGTGTATCTGTATTAACAGTGTCTTCTTCATTCTCGGCGGCTTCGGCGGCCTTCAGGTCTTCACTCTTAGGAACCACGCAGATGGCTGCTATGCTGTCAGTGTCCTTGATGTTGATGAGCTTTACACCCTGTGTCGCCCTTCCGGCTTCCTTTATGGATGCTGCATCAACCCTGATGACAATGCCGGAACGGTTGATTATCATAAGGTCGTTGTCGTCGGAGACGGACTTCAGGCCTATCAGTTTTCCGGTCTTGTCAGTTATGTTGATGGTCTTCACACCCTTGCATCCTCTGCTGGTAATCCTGTAGTCATCGAGAGGGCTGCGCTTGCCGTATCCGTGCTCGCTGACTACAAGAATGGTGTGTTCCTTGTCTTCTGCATTTACACAAATCATACCGATAACCTCATTTCCGTCTTCTATTTCAATTCCGCGTACTCCTGTTCCGGTTCTTCCGATGGCCCTTACGCCTGATTCATCGAACCTTACGCACTTGCCTTCCTTGGCCGCAAGCATTATCTGACTCTTGCCGTCTGTAAGGATGGCCTCCAGGAGCTCGTCACCTTCCCTGACATTCACGGCTATGACACCGTTGGCTCTAGGACGGGAGTAAGCCTCGAGAGTTGTCTTCTTTACAATTCCCTTCTTGGTAGCCAGAACAATATAGTGGTTGTTGATGTAGTCTTCATCCTTGAGAGTAGGCACGTTAAGATATGCGCATACGCTTTCCCCCTGAGCTATGCTGAGTACGTTCTGGATAGCCCTGCCTTTATTTGTCTTGCTACCTTCCGGAATCTGGTAAACCTTGAGCCAGAAGCACTTGCCGGTATTGGTAAAGAAGAGCATCGTAGAGTGCATGTTGGCAACGTAGATATGCTCAATGAAGTCTTCATCTCGGGTGGCGCTACCTTTGCTCCCCTTTCCTCCGCGATGCTGCAGGCGGTATTCGGCAAGCGGGGTACGCTTGATGTAGCCCATTCTGGATATGGTGATCACCATATCGTCATCAGCGATGATGTCCTCGTAGTTGAACTCGCTCTCGTCCGGACGGATTTCGGTCTTGCGCTCGTCTCCGAACTTCTTCTTGACTTCCTCCAACTCATCCTTGATGATGCCCATCTGAAGGTTGACATCGCCGAGGATAGTGTTTATCTTATCGATGAGAGCCTTCAGCTCTGCAAGTTCATCCTCAAGCTTCTTCTTCTCCATCCTGGCCAGCTGGCGGAGACGGATCTCCACGATGGCAGCTGCCTGGATTTCAGTAAGATCGAACCTTGAGCAAAGTGTGGATTTCGCCTCCTCCACGGTGTCTGACTCGCGGATAATCCTGATAACCTCATCCACATGGTCAAGAGCCTTGATCAGGCCTTCAAGGATATGGGCGCGGTCCTGAGCCTTCTTCAGGTCAAACTTCAGGCGGCGAACCACAACCTCATGCCTGTGGCGTACATAGTATTTGATGAGGTCCTTGAGGGTAAGCTGCCTTGGCCTTCCGTCAACCAGCGCAACGTTGTTTACGGCAAAACTGCTCTGGAGCTCGGTGTGCTTGAACAAGTTGTTCAGGACCACCTGGCTTACCGCTCCAACCTTGAGCTTGACCACAAGGCGCATTCCGGAACGGCGGTCACTCTCATCGTTGATGTAAACGATGTCTTCAAGCTTCTTGCTTTCAACAAGCTGGGATATCTGTTTGAGAAGCTCGTTCTTGTTGACCATGTAAGGTATTTCCTTGATGACGATGGTCTCACGGCCGCTCTTTTCGTTGACTTCAATGTCCGTGGTACCACGGATGATTATACGGCCCTTACCGGTATTATAAGAGTCCTTGATACCCTGAAGGCCCATAATAGTGCCTCCCGTAGGGAAATCCGGACCCTTGATGTATTGCATCAGGCCATCAATGTCTATGTCAGGGTTATCTATATAGGCTATGATGCCGTCACACACCTCGTTCAGGTTGTGAGGAGGCATCATCGTAGCCATACCTACGGCAATACCGTTGGTTCCGTTGAGAAGAAGGAGCGGAAGCTTGGCCGGCAGGACTGTCGGCTCCATGTGCTCTCCGTCAAAGTTGGGTACAAAATCTACCGTATCCTTCTCGAGGTCTTTCAGAACCTCTTCCCCGTAAGGAGTGAGCTTGACTTCCGTATATCGCTGAGCAGCAGGAGGGTCTCCTCCTACTGAACCAAAGTTTCCCTGTCCGAACACGAGAGTGTATCTCATGTTCCAAGGCTGGGCCAGACGCACCATGGCGTCATAAACGCTGGAGTCACCGTGAGGGTGGAACTTACCGAGCACATCACCCACAACCCTGGCAGACTTCTTGGTCTGGCCGGCTGAGGTAATGTTGAGCTCCTTGCCCATATCGTATAGAATCCTGCGGTGTACAGGCTTCAGACCGTCTCTTACATCTGGGAGTGCACGGGACACGATTACACTCATAGAGTAATCTATGTAGGCAGATTTCATCTGCTCCTCAATGTTTACCCTCTGAATAATGCCGTGATTGTAGCCGTCACCCCCATCTGGCACTGCAGTGCCGTTCAAATCCTTGTTCTCGTCCATTTATTCCTCTTTAATTTTAACCTTCAAATTTACAAATAAAGGCCAAAATATCCAAACTTTATTCCAGTAAAATCGTCCTCTTCGCGCGGATTTCAGGCAGAGTTACTTCACTGCTATCTGCCCGTCCGCAAATATGAGTTCTATTGTGTCTCCAGGGGCCACTTTCTTGGAAATTATAGCCTCTGAAACAGGATCCTCAACCAGTTTCTGGATGGCCCTCTTGAGCGGGCGCGCTCCGTACTGCGGGTCATAGCCTTCTTCCGCCACGTACTTCTTGGCTGCAGGTGTAATCTTGAGCTTGTAACCAATCTGCTCCACTCTCTGGAAAAGCCCCTTGAGTTCTATGTCTATGATCTTCTCTATATCCTCCTTGGTCAGCGGATTGAAAAGAATCTGCTCGTCCAAGCGGTTGAGGAACTCCGGGGAGAAGTGGTTCTTGAGAGCCTTGTCTATGATGCTCTTGTTCTTGGAAACCACATCCAGCTTGGTCTGGGTGGCATATCCCACGCCTTGACCGAAGTCCTTGAGTTCCTTTGTCCCGATATTGGAAGTCAGGATAAGTATGGTGTTGCGGAAGTCTATGTTACGCCCGTTGCTGTCAGTAAGCCTTCCCTCATCCAGAACCTGGAGCAGCAGGTTGAATATATCCGGATGGGCTTTCTCTATCTCGTCCAGAAGCACTACGCTGTAAGGCTTGCGGCGCACTTTCTCTGACAGTTCCCCGCCCTCGTTGTAACCGATATAGCCAGGAGGCGCGCCGATCAGGCGGCTCACGGAGAACTTCTCCATGAATTCGCTCATGTCTATCCGGATCAGGGAATCTTCGGTATCAAAAAGGTTGCGCGCCAGAACCTTGGCCAACTGCGTCTTGCCCACGCCGGTAGGCCCCAGGAACAAGAACGTTCCGATAGGTTTTCCCGGATCCTTCAGCCCGGCACGGTTGCGGAGAATAGCGCGTGTAACCTTGTCTATGGCGTCATCTTGCCCTATCACACTCTCCTTTAGAGTCTTGCTCATGTTCAGCAGACGGTTGCTCTCGCTCTGGGCCAGTTTCTGTATAGGAATCTTGGTAGTCATGCTAAGCACGGCTTCTATGTCCTCCTTGTCAACCGTGACAGGGTTGCCTTCCATCTTGGCCCTCCACTTCTTGCGGGCGTTGTCCAGTTCTTCCTCCTTGGTCTTGAGAGCATCCCGCAGCATTGAAGCCTGCTTGAAATCCTTTTCCCTGATGGCCTTGCTCTTTTCGTTCTGGAGCACGGAAACACTGCTTTCAAGATCCGTTATGGCCTTCGGTACCTTCAAGTTCTTTATATGGGCGCGGCTGCCGGCCTCATCCATTATATCCACTGCCTTGTCCGGAAGGCATCTGTCTGATATATACCTCTGGCTCAGCGATATGCAGCTTCTAAGAGCATCCTCCGTATAGGTAACGTTATGATGAGACTCATACTTGCCCTTTATGTTCTGAAGGATGAGCAGCGTCTGGTCAAAGGTGGTTGGCTCAACCATCACCTTCTGGAAACGCCTCTCCAAAGCCCCGTCTTTCTCAATCACCTCGCGGAACTCGTCCAGAGTAGTTGCTCCGATGCACTGGATATCCCCACGAGCCAGGGCCGGCTTCAGCATATTGGCCGCATCCAGGCTCCCTGAAGCACCACCCGCTCCTACAAGGGTATGAAGCTCATCGATGAACAAAATCACATCATCGTTCTTCTTGAGTTCATTGAGGATTGCCTTCATCCTCTCCTCGAACTGCCCCCTGTACTTTGTCCCGGCAACTATGCTGCCGATGTCCAGAGAAATTATCCTCTTGTCTGCCAGGGAGTAAGGAACTTCCCTGTGGGCTATCTTGTTGGCCAGTCCTTCAGCTATGGCACTTTTTCCGACACCTGGCTCGCCGATTAGTATAGGATTGTTCTTCTTCCTCCTCCCCAGGATCTGGGCCACTCGTTCAATTTCCTTGTCCCGGGCAACCACAGGATCCAACTCTTCCGCCGCGGCAGCCCTCGTAAGGTCAAAGCCGAAGCTGTCCAGAACCGGAGTCCTGGACTGTGACCTCTGCCCGGAAACTGCAGGTCCACCAGCGGCACCGACGCCACCTTGATCCGTTCCATCTCCAGCCCCATAGCCATCCTGTCCATTCCCGCCTCCCGCGTGTCCTGAACCGCCAATATTACCACCACCTGCATTTCCTTGCCCGGAGCCCCCATAGCCAGAACCGCTTCCACCAAGTTCATTCGCTGAGAAAAGATCTCCGCCACTTTCGTTATCAGACCCAATTCCGCTGCCTCCGCCGTAGCCTCCCTGGCCAGATGCGCTGTAGCCGCCGTTCCCTGCGCCACCTCCGCCCTGCATAGGTCCAGCATAGTCATCGTTCCTCAAATTCTTCACCGTGGCATAATGGATACCCTGAATGTTCAGGTAATCTATGGCCGCACTGGAACGTGTCCTCATGATAGCCAGCAGCAAGTGCAGGCTTCCAGGAGTGGCAGCCCGCATGCTACGAGCCTCCAGGTACATGATTTTCAGAGCATTGCTACTAGCAGAAGAAAGAGCTATCTCGTCTGCTTTGCTCTCCGGTACCGGTTCACCTTTCCCAATGGCGTCTTCTATAGACTTCTTCATATCCGGGATATCTATGCCCAGCTCCAGCAGCCTGGTTATGGCGGCATTGTCAGAATGCCTGATCATACCAAGCACAAGATGGTCTGTAGTAAGCACATAACTACCCAGCCTTATAGCCTCCTCCTTGGAATAAGCTATTATAGCATTCAGGATTTCAGGAATCTCAATTTGCATATCGTTGAGGTTGATGGTTATTACTGTCAGTTGCTAAAGTCCAAACGCCACTTGCCTGCAAAATCGGGACAATATACCAATTTTCACTATAATTGCCAAGAAACAGACAATGCAAAAAAGGCTTTTTTGGTATATTGCAGTCCAGAAGAAGAAAAGGCTACGAAAAAGCCCACTGAACCGGGCAGCAAAGCCTACAAAGCAAAGATGAACTACACAAAACCAAACAGCTAAGCTTACAAAGCAGAGATAAATAACACATAAACTGACAGCTAAGCTTACGACAACACAAAACTGAGAAACAAAGACCACAGTGAGATAGAGAAACAAAAAGAGGCCGGCAAACACCTGACCTCTTCCTGTGACCCGCTCGGGGCTCGAACCCGAGACCCCAACATTAAAAGTGTTGTGCTCTACCAACTGAGCTAGCGGATCTCCGTATTGGGTTGCAAAAGTATAGATTAAAATTTTCTTATGCAAATTTTATTTCCGTCTTTCGGCAAGGAAGTGCTTGATGTATTGAACATCAACGGTATCCCCTATTCTATTGACGGGAATTCCATAGTTTTTCCTTCCAAAGGACTGCGGTTGGTTCTGGTTCAGCTGCCTGCCCCGGAGCAACCCGGCTTAAATGCCGATGAGCGTCATTATGCCGGTTATGAAACGTTCTGGCTGTACGAAGACCGGTGGAAAAGCTCAAAGACCGCAACCACCCAGAGGTTGCTTTCCCGCCTTGGAATCTTCCGAAGGCTGCATGGAAGGCTCTGCAGCGTGGTCTCAGTAAACAACTGCAAAGACTATGGCATTACTCCTGAAGCCTTCCAGGCCAAGGTGCAGAAGTTCCTTGACGCCTTCCACACATACGGATACCTAAAAGGACAGAAAGACTATCTGCTTATATACAAGGGAGATATTGTTGCCGCAGCTCAATTCAGGCACACATACGACAAGACTGGCATTAGCGGCAGGCAGGTATCGGCAGTCCATGAGCAGACAATCCCAGCCTCCCAGCCTAACAGCAAACAACCGAAACTGCCAGGTAACAAGCAACCGCAGCAGGCGGACCGCCCGCAACCGCAGCATCTGCACGCGTATGAGTGGACCAGATACGCCAGCCTGCCCGATGTAAGGATTGCCGGTGGAATGGGCAAAGTCCTGAACCAGTTCCTCAGCGATGTCGATAAACACAGATCTCCAAACGCTGAAAACACCAGCGTAAAGCCTCACGCTCACGTTATGATTGAGGTTATGAGCTACTCGGACAACGAATGGAGCAGCGGGGACGCTTACCGCAAACTCGGTTTCAAACTAACTGGCAACATTCCTCCCGTCACCTACCGCATAGACCCCAAAACGTGGAAGAGAATCAACCCGCGGCAATGGGAAATTCTAAAGAAAAGCATTCCTGACAAAGAAATCCAGAGCTACAGGATCATACAGAACCGCGGCAGCAGGAAGTGGGTACTCCTCCTCAGCGATGAAGAACTGCTGCCCCGGCGATGAAGGAACGATTCCCGGCGATGGTGGGCTGTAACTTACTGATAATAAAGGCTTCCCCAAAAGCACCCCTCAAAAACAGGAGGGCGCTTTTCTTTGTAAGCTGAAAATCAAGCCATTACAAGACACCATCGCCGAGGAAGACGCATCAACAAAGAACCATCGCCGAAACAGGACGTCATCAGCAATGCTCAATCACCGGCAAAGGCAACTGCTTCTGCAAAGCACCATCGCTGAGGCTCTACCTGTTCTTGAGATAGACACCTATTGAGCGCCAGAGGTCTTTGCTGAATATAATAGATGGGGTTTCTTTGAGAGCCGACTTTAGCTGAGAAGGATAGTCCTCAGGAACAAGTTTGGCATAATGTCTGAGCATTTTCTTGACATACAGTGTCTTGGCCTTGTGAGTCAGAGTTTCGCCAGCTGAGACTCTGTGACGCTGGACTTCGTCAGCCGGGGCACCATGAGCATTTTTCGTTTGGGTGTCAGGATGGGTTTTGAGGTACTCTATGAACCTCAAACGTGTGCCAAGAGATGCTTTCTGGAATTTGAGCTGTTCTCCTATGTTCTCTGAACGGCTTACGCTTTCAGCCAGATTCCTGTATGCCAGTGATTTTAGGTCGCATCCCCAGAAACTTCCGTACTGGGACAAGAACAGCCAAAGCGGAAGGTCTTGCGTCATATCCTTCGCAGAGGCGAAATCCTGGATGTAAATATCCAAATAATCAGTCCGATATGTAACACCACCGGCCACGATGGTGTTATTTCTGGTTAACAGAGACTTAGGTGTGACTTTCAAGTCCTTGTAGATATAGGCCGAGCTCCCTGCTTTGTGAGGAGACGGAGCTGGCTGATGGGATGATGCTGGTGATGCCTGATGATGGAATTCTTCGCGGGCAGAATCAAGAGTAGTGTTCTCGTTTATCAGGAAATATGAACTGCAGGCGGCTTGTGCTTCAGGATGAGATTCCAGGAAGGAAACCTGGCGGTCCAGAAATGCAGGATCTGCCAGAATATCGTCGCTGTCTATCTGGGATATATATTTGACATTTAAGCCAATGGCAAACTTCAGGCAGTGGAGGAAATTGCCGTTCACTCCCCTATGCTCTTCGTCTGTGATGTCAAAAACACAGACATAATCATCGTTTGAGGCCGGATGATACTTGGCGGCATAGTCTGCACAGATCTGGCGGCTGGAGTCGCTAGAGCCGTCATCGCTGAGGATAATGCAGAAAGGGCGTAAGGTTTTCTGGGTGAGAATGCTTTCCAGGGTATCTTTCAGAAACTTCTCCTTGTTGAAGACCGTGACTATGACGGCGATTTCATATAGTTTAGCCCCCGCTTCCATTCTATTCAGATTTTTTCCAGACGGCGAGCAGGTTCTTGATTTCGCGGGTCTCTTTCTTAGGGAGGAATTTCCAGAAAGCAATTATCAGCAGTGCTCCAACTATCAGGGCAACGGCCAGGGAAGCCAGGTTGGTCCAGGTTGGATCATACCAGAGGTTCTTGAAGCAGATAATTTGGAATATGCCGGATACCAGCCCTACAATCAAGGAAACAACAATACAGGCCAGGAACATAGGCAAAAGATCTTTCAGCTGCTCCAAAGGGGTATAACCTATGACTCTGCCACAGCAATAGGCATAGATCACGAAAGTAAGTACAGATGCTGCAACAAGTCCCCAGAGCAGTATATCAAGGTCTTTGCAAAGAATTCCAATGACTATGGAAACCGTCATAAGAACCTTTTTGACGATATCCATAGCAAGGTAGAGCTTCATCCGTCCTCTCACCTGGAGTATGTTCTGATAAAGATAGTGTGCAGGATAAAAAGCTCCTGCTATGCAAATTACAGAAAGTATATGGGCTGCCGGGGCCCACTTCTCCCCTACCAGACCTACTATGAACGGATACGAAAGAACCGACAGGCAGAAACTCATCATAACGGACACTGCCATTACAACCTTGAGAACCGTTCGGAAAGCGTTCTTGAGACGGGGAATATCATCCTGGACTTTGCTGAGAACAGGAAAACTGACTCTCTGGACCACCTGGCTGAGATTGTTGGAAGTCACGTTGCTGTATTTCTCGGCGCCGGAATACTGGCCGAGAACATCGGTCCCGAATCCTTTTCCTATCACCGGAAAGTAGATATTTTTGAATGCCGTATCCAGGAGGCCGGTGAAAAGGACATTGGAGCCATAGGTGAAAAGTTCTCTGAAACTCCGCCCTGAAAAGATTAAGCTAAGCCTCCAGTGCCCTACAATCCAAAGCATTATGGTATTAACCAACTGTCTTGAAATCTGCTGGCCTACCAGACTCCACACTCCATAGCCCCGGATAGCCATCCAAATTCCTACGATTCCGCTTACCACTGAAGCCGTTACGGAACACTTAGTCAGGCTCCTGAAGTCAACGGCCTTTACCAGAAGGACTCTCTGGATTATTGAAACGGCGTTGATTATCAGCACAAAGGACAGCACCATGAGCAAGTCCTTCAGTTGTGGCTCTTCAAAATAAGCTGCCACATACGGAGCCGCAGCCTGAAGAATGCCAAAGCATACCAGGCTGATGACCAGGTTCGTGACAAAAGTGGTGGAAAGATCCGTTTTCACCGGATTCTGCTTTTTGATCAGTGCCGCAGAGAATCCGTTGTCTATGAAGGATATGGATATCGCGATGAAAATAGCCAGATGGCCTACCAGCCCGAACTCGTGGGGGGACAGGAACCATCGCTGGAGGATGAATGCCACAACAAAAGTAACGGCAAGCGAGGAAAGGTTTTCTATAAAACCCCACCTCGCTCCGCTTATTGCCTTCTGCTTCAGGTTGTCTGTCATATTGTGCGCTTATCTTCCTCAGCGATTGTTTCACTCATCCACTCTCATACCATTTCCTTGTGAGAAATCTTTTATTTCATGGACTCAGCTGCCTTGCAGAAGATGTCCAGGCCTTTGGTGGTAAGAGGATGCTCTATCAGTCCTACTATAGACTTGTAAGGGCAGGTAGCAACATCGGCTCCTGCCTGTATGCATCTAAGTATATGGTTGGTATGACGGATAGACGCTGCCAGGACCTGGGTGCCGAAACCGTAATACTGGTACATATCGACGATCTGTTCAATGAGCTGGATACCGTCTTCTCCTATATCGTCCAGCCTCCCGATGAACGGGCTGCAGTATGTTGCGCCTGCTTTGGCAGCCAGAAGTGCCTGACCAACTGTAAACACCAGCGTGCAGTTGGTCCTGTACCCCTTGTCAGAGAAATACTTCACGGCCTTGATTCCGTTCTCGGTGCAAGGGAGCTTGATGGTGATCTTGGCAGGATCTATCTGATAGAGTTCTTCTCCTTCACGCACCATGCCCTCAAAGTCTGTAGAGAAAACTTCCGCGCTTACAGGCCCGTCCACTATATCGCAGATAGCCTTGTAGTGCTTGAATATCATATCCTTGCCCTTAACGCCTTCCTTGGCCATGAGAGAAGGATTGGTTGTTACTCCGTCCAGAATTCCAAGTGCCTGGGCCTGACGGATCTGTTCGAGGTTTGCGGTGTCTATAAAGAATTTCATACTCTATAATTTTGATTAACTATAATACCAATTATTTTGAATATAAACCTATTAGCGGCACAAGAGACTGTCTTGCCTAAAGTGGTTGATTTTATTTGCGGTTGGTGTACATATCCTTATAATACCGCTTGTAGGCTCCCTTGGTGATGTTCTCCACCCATTCCTTGTTTTCAAGATACCAGGTAACGGTCTTCTCTATGCCCTCCGGGAACATTGTCTCAGGCTTCCAGCCCAGTTCCTTACGGAGTTTGGAGGAATCTATGGCATAGCGCAGATCGTGTCCTGCACGGTCTGCAACATAGGTTATCAGTTTGTCTGAAGTTCCTTCAGGACGGCCAAGATGCTTGTCCACAATCTTTACAAGAAGCTTCACGATGTCTATGTTCTTCCACTCGTTAAAACCGCCGATGTTGTAGGTTTCACCAACTTTTCCCTTGTGGAAAACAAGGTCTATGGCCTTGGCGTGGTCTTCTACATAGAGCCAGTCTCTGACATTTATGCCCTTTCCATATACAGGGAGCGGCTTGTTGTGCTCTATGTTGTTTATCATCAGAGGGATAAGCTTCTCAGGGAACTGGTAAGGGCCGTAGTTGTTAGAGCAGTTGGTCAGCACAACGGGAAGTCCGAATGTATCGTGATAAGCCCTTACGAAGTGGTCTGAAGAAGCCTTGGAGGCAGAGTATGGAGAATGTGGATCATAGCGGTCGCTCTCCTTGAAAAGCCTCTTGTCAAACTTCAGGGAACCATACACTTCATCCGTAGAAATATGGTAGAAACGGTACTTCTTTTCACTCTGTGCCGCATTTGCAAGGGAGCATCCCCAGAACTCCTTGGCCGCCTGAAGCATTGTCAGAGTACCTATCACATTGGTCTTGGCAAATGCAAACGGATCCTTGATGCTGCGATCCACGTGACTCTCCGCCGCAAAATGGATGACACCGTCCACACCATACTCCTTCATGGTGCTGAACACTTTCTTGTAATCCATCACATCACCCTTGACAAACACATAATTCTTGCGGTTCTCGATGTCTTTGAGGTTACTCAGATTGCCTGCGTAAGTAAGCTTGTCATAGTTGATTATCTTGGTACGAGGATACTTCTTGACGAACATCCTCACCACATGCGAGCCAATGAATCCGGCTCCTCCGGTTATCAGTATTGCTTTCATATCTATAAGTTAATCACTCTGCCGCTTAACTGTTTGATTATTAGCCATTTGTTCAAACACCCTCTATGTTTTTCAAGGTAGGATGTTTGCATATAAGCTTGTTTTTCAAGTATTTAAGCGACAGCCATTTTTACATATTTATCTATTATCTATTGGCAACTGGCTAGTGCTTCCAAGCAATGTCTCAGCGATTGCCGCCAATGAGGTATCTCTATCTGGAAACGATGCTTGATCTTGCTCTTGTCCAGGACGGAGAAGGACGGCCTCTTAACCTTGCTCGGGAATTCGTCTGAATGGCAAGGCAGCACCTTGCACTCAGAACCTGTTTCCTCAGCGATGGCCTGCGCAAAGTCATACCAGGAGCAAACTCCCTCATCCGTAAAGTTGTAGATCCCGTTGTCCACCTTGCGGAAACTGCCGTCCGCCATCTCCATTGCGATGCGGTAAACGACGGCAGCCAGGTCTCCGGCGTATGTAGGAGTGCCCACCTGATCAAAAACCACGCTGAGTTTGTCCTTTGCCGCCTGAAGATTGAGCATAGTCTTTACAAAGTTCTTCCCGTATTCGGAATAGAGCCACGCGGTCCTGACAATGGCATATCTTATCTGGTCCGCCTTCTTTGATGCACATTCCCCTCCGCTGAATTCAGACAAAATCCTCCTTTCCCCCTCCAGCTTGGATTCGCCGTAAACGCCGGACGGAGAAGGCTTGACCTCCTCAGTACGGGGCTTGGTGGAACGCTCTTTTCCAAATACATAGTCCGTGGAGATATGTATGAGGGCCGCTCCCTGGATACGGCAGGCCTTGGCGAGAAGTCCCGGAGCGTCAGCATTGATTCTGAAAGCAGAGTCCCTGTCATCCTCAGCCTTGTCCACATTGGTGTAGGCGGCGCAGTTTATCACGATATCGACAGAGTTGGACTTCATGAAAGAGCGGACCGCCCTGTAGTCTGTAATGTCCAAAGTGTCAACATCGGTGAACAGGAAGTTTGCATCTCCGCTGTTTGCCATGAGTGCCAGAGATGTGCCCAGCTGCCCGTTGGCACCCGTCACCAGTATGTTCTTCAAAGTATCTTTCTTTACCATAACTTTCAAAGTTCAAAGTCCAAAATCCAAAATCCCAAATCTCAAAGCGTATCTCCCATCCCCCATGTACCCGGCCGGTCGTTTTCTGTACGAACATGCACACTGTCACGCCATTTCAGTGCCTGGTCGGTCATTGCCGCGCATGGTCGGTGTACGGTTCCTCGTCACAACTCTTCCTGAAGTCACAGGGTCTCCGTGTACTGCCTGAAGGTCGGATGGAGTTTGTCCTTGGGGCTGAGTATCATATCTTTTTCTTCCAGGCCCCAGTCTATGCCCAGGTCAGGATCGTTGAACATGATTCCTCCTTCCGACTCCTTGTTGTAGAATGCGCTGCATTTGTACTGGAACACAACTTCCGGGCTGAGCACGGAAAAACCGTGAGCAAAGCCTTCAGGTATGAAAAACTGAAGATGGTTTTCTCCGCTGAGCTCCACGCTGACATGTTTTCCGTATGTCGGAGACCCAGGTCTGAGATCCACAGCCACATCCAGAACCTTACCGCTGACAACCCTCACGAGTTTTGCCTGGGCGTATGGTGCCTTCTGGAAATGAAGGCCGCGAACCACTCCGTATGTGGAATAGCTCTGGTTGTCCTGAACAAATTCAGGCATCTGAGGCACAAGCTCCTTCATGAGGGCCTTGTTGTAGCTCTCATAGAAATATCCACGGTCATCGCCGAAGATGCGGGGCTTGAGCATCAGCACTCCCTCTATATCAGTTTTAATTATCTCCATTAAGCTTTGTAACTCTTTATTCTACTTTTATCAAATTACATCTTTAATCCTGCATAGGCCGGGCCCGGATTATTGCTCGTCCAGCTGTATCTTACCGTCAGCAAGGTCCAGAAGATACTGGCCGTATGGGTTCTTTGCCATAGGAGCGGCTATTTCCCTGAGCCTTTCTGCAGAAATCCATCCCTTGCTGAACGCTATGGCTTCAAGACAAGCAATCTTTATGCCCTGCCTCTCTTCCAGAACCTGGACAAAATTGGTAGCCTGATACAGGGAATTATGGGTCCCGGTATCCAGCCAGGCAAAACCGTATCCGAATTTCTCGGCTTTCAGGTTGCCCTGCTCCAGATATGCCTGGTTCACGGAGGTTATCTCCAGCTCTCCCCTCCAGGAAGGTTTTACGTTCTTGGCTATCTCAACCACGCTGTTTGGGTAGAAATAAAGCCCGACAACTGCGTAGTTGCTCTTGGGTTCCTTTGGTTTTTCCTCTATGCTCAGCACGTTGCCGTCTTTGTCAAACTCGGCGACGCCGTATCTCTGAGGGTCGTTTACCCAGTAGCCAAACACTGTGGCCTTCCCTTCTGAAACGTTCTCCACAGCCTTGCCCAGCAAGTTGTTGAAGTTGTTGCCATAGAAGATGTTATCCCCCAGCACCAGGCAGACAGAATCGTCACCGATAAACTTCTCGCCTATGATAAAGGCCTGGGCCAGCCCGTCCGGAGACGGCTGCACCTCGTACGAGAAGTTCACTCCAAAGCTGCTCCCGTCGCCGAGAAGCCTGCGGAAAGAAGGCATATCTTCCGGGGTGGAAATTATCAGTATATCCCTTATGCCGGCCTTCATCAGCACGGATACAGGATAATAAATCATCGGTTTGTCATAAATAGGCAAAAGCTGCTTGCTCACCCCTTTGGTAATCGGGTAAAGTCTTGTTCCAGAGCCGCCTGCCAAAACTATTCCTTTCATAATGTTCTGTTTGTCAATAAGGGAAACCTCAATCAAATTACTGTCACTTGGTTTGCACATCTTTCAGAGAATCCACCGGAGTGGCATCAGGAAGCGTGTCCACAACCGTCTCAATCTCCCCGTCTTCCTCTTCAAGCGCTCCGCCAAGGCCTCCGAAAAGTGAACCGATGCTGCCCAGAATATCCTTCACAGGATCAGAGGCAAAAATATCGCTGAAGATATTCTCAAGCTTGAGAGTGTCGCTCTCCAGTACATCCTTGAACCCGTCCATATATGCCGGAAGCAGCTTGGTATAGTCCGCAAACTCCTTGAGCACAGCCTTCAGACTGTCTGCCGACTGCTGCATTGCGTTCTCCAGCAACAGCGCGTGATAACGCCCCATAGCATTGGCAACCTTCTGCTTCTGCTCCGGAGTATAACTTGATTCGTTCTTCTGATACTCGGCGATAAGCTTCTCATACTCAGCCAGGGATTTGTCCCAGTCATCCTTGGTATAGGTGTCCGCATTCACCTGAGCCTTGACCACGAGATCGTCGATACTCTGGGGAACATCCCGCTTTGGAGCCGTTGCGCAAGAGGCAAAAAAAATCGCCGAAGAAAAGATTATAAGGAGTGATGATTGTATTGCTCTCATTTTTTCTTAATTTTGTTACAGACTAGTGAAGCGGACTAGCCGCTGTTTTACTTATCGTACAAATTTAGTAAAAACCTGCATAAGATTTTACACAGAAAAAGATATAGTTATCAACAGATATATTTACACTACTGCTTAAAAAAATCATAGCATCCCAGGATAAATCGTTTAATTAGCTTCTCAGAATAATAATTCAAATACGTAATAATCTACTTATGAAAACCATCAGAGTATTATCCACAGCAATTATCGTGCTTTCAGCAGTATTCATGGCACCTTCTTGCGGAACCCTCAACAGCGAGGCTTTGCTTGCAGGCGGAATGCAGGCCATTCAGGCGGCAACACTTTCAGACGCCGAGATCAAGTCCTATGTAGGCCAGTATATCGCCAACCTGGACAAGGAAAGCAACGTTCTTCCGGAATCAGACCCTTACACCAAACGCCTGAGGAAACTGACGGCTGGCATCACAGAAGTTGACGGGACACCACTCAACTTCAAGGTTTACAAGACCAATCAGGTTAACGCTTTTGCCTGCGCAGACGGAAGCGTCAGAGTTTATACAGGACTTATGGACCTAATGACAGACAATGAGGTTCTGGGTGTAATCGGCCACGAGATAGGTCACGTAGGCCTCAAGCACACAAAGAAACAGTTCCAGCAGGCAATGCTCACCACTGCAGCACGCTACGGGCTGATAGCAGCAGGCGGAACAATAGCAAGCCTCTCAGCCTCACAACTTGGAGACCTGGGACAGACACTTGCAAGCAGTTCCTTCTCCCGCAAACAAGAGAGCGAGGCAGATGACTATGGCTATGAATTCCTGGTCAAGAACGGCAAGAACCCGTACTTCATGGCTATGGCATTCGAGAAGCTGGAAAGCCTTAACAGCTCTTCCAACACCTCCAGCGCCGTGAACAACCTCTTCTCCTCACACCCGGATACCGCCAAGAGAATTGCCAGGATGACCGCCCGCGCTGAGAAAGACGGTTACAAGAGACCGGCAAAATAGCCCCAAAACCTTGCAAGGTGTCCCATTCAAAGCCCCACCTTGCACGCTTACTCACATTTGAAGTGATCATGCAAAAAATCAGTGACGTCATTTCTACTGTTCCTGAAGTTTTCAGCAATGAACTTCAGGAACGTGCATATAAAGCCCTCGGACAACTGGGCGTCAGTTTTGAACGGGTGGACAACTCCCCTGCCGCCAGCATGGAAGACTGCCACATAATCGGCGAGAAACTAAACACTGAAGTGGTCAAGAACATCTTCCTTTGCAACCGGCAGCAGACGATGTTCTACCTTTTCATCACCAGAAGCGACAAGCCTTTCAGCACCAAGGATTTCGGACGGGCGCTCCAGATATCGAGAGTGTCATTTGCCCCTGCGGACAAGCTTATGGAGATGCTCGGGGCCGAACACGGAGCCACCACAGTTTTCTGCCTTCTGATGGATACGGAGCACAAGGTCAGATACATCATAGACAAAGATGTTCTGGACAACCTGGACAGCATCGGCTGCCCTGACGGCACCTTGACCTGCTATATGAAGGTTCCAAAGGATATTCTGCTGAAGATTCCCCAGCTTTCCGGCCACACCCCTACGGTAATCGAAGTATAAAAGAAAAAGCCTCTCAGAAGTATCTGAAAGGCTTTTTTAGTGGGAGCAATAGGAGTCGAACCTATGACCCTCTGCTTGTAAGGCAGATGCTCTAAACCAACTGAGCTATGCTCCCGAATCGTGGCCACTACGGCCGAATTGTTTTGGGACTGCAAAGGTAGTGCAATATTTTTAATATGCAAGTCTTTTCCGAAAAATTTTTCAGAAAAACTTAAGTACCTCGGCTACCACGTATGAACTGCCGCCAATGAACACAAAGTCTTCCGGTTTTGCATTATTCTTAATCCACTGTAAACCAGCCGATATACTGCCATCGCCAGGGAGTTCTCCCCTGAAACCGAATGCATCCATCTTGGCTTTGAGCTCTGCTGCAGGAAGAGCTCTTGGAGTTGAAGCGTTTACATATAAATAGAACGCGTCCTTTGGCAGGAATTCCACTTCCGCTGAAAGATCCTTGTCCTTCATCACCCCGAAGAACATTATCAGCCGTGGCCTCTCCTTAGAATCCGGCAATTGATTTTGCCGTCCGCAGAATGATTCTGCCGTTGAAACCCCAGCTTCTGAGCCACATATTTCAGCGGACCGTGTCCATTCATCCAATCGCTGGGCAAAGGTGCGTTCCACCTGAGGCATCAGGACCTTCATCCCGTGGGAGTTGTGGCCTATATCGCAGATGACCAGAGGATTGTCGCTGAGCATCTCCCACCTGCCCCTCAGGCCCGTGATATGTGCAGCGTTCTCGATAGCCTCGACAATTTCAGTGATTGTGCGCTCAGAAAGGTCCTGGCGGGTTTCATCTGCCATCCTGCGGACAAGCACGGAGAGGGTGGCGCAGACGGTCTTGATGTTCTTCTTCTGGCAATCTCCCTTGAGGTCCATCTTACCCATATCCACGCTGGCAAGCAGGCAGGTAGAGAGGCTTACCACAGATTTCAGAGCCTCCTCATCCATATCTTTGTCGCGATGAGAAAAACTGCGGAAAGCCCCGTCCGGGCTGAGATTGTAAGGATTGAGCTTCTCGGCGAAGTATATATCTGTACAGCAGTTAGATGCCTTGTCTATGAAGACTCTCTCCACACCGGAAGCTTCCCCTATGATGGCAGGAACGCCTGGCTTGATGATTCCGGCCTTTTCGGACGCAATCTCTTCCAGGGTGTTGCCCAGGTACTGCATGTGGTCAAAGCCTATGTTGGTTATGACGCCAGCCATAGGGGTTATGATGTTGGTGGAGTCAAGACGTCCGCCGAGACCGCACTCGATAACAGCCACATCTACCTTGCAGAAAGAGAAGTAGCTGAAGGCCATAGCCGTCGTTATCTCAAAGAAAGACGCGTCCGTTCTCTCGAAAAGTTCCTTGTTGTCCTTAAGGAAGTTATAGACCCATTCCTTAGGGACCATCTGCCCGTCCACCTTGATCCTTTCCCTGAAATCCACAAGATGTGGAGAGGTGTAAAGCCCTACCCGAAGTTTCCCCGAACCGCCAGCGAGAGAAGAACAGGTTGCCGTTGTCTGGCCGGTCACAAAAGACTTTGGAAGCTGCATCAATGCAGCGGCTGTCATGTGGCTTACGGAGCCTTTGCCGTTTGTCCCGGCTACATGTACGCTACGGAAATCCTTTGAAGGGAAACCCAGGACACGGTCAATCTCAAGCATATTGCCCAGGCCAGGTTTGAAAGCCCGGCCTCCCACAACCTGGAAAGACGGAAACCTCTGATAGATTTCCTCCAGCATCTGATTGTATTCTTTTTCTGTCATCTGCTTGCTACTTTCTGATTCCGCCGACCATACACTTTACATATAACACTGAAAACAGGGCTTGAAAAGATATATCATCGCAGAGAACCATACTATATGTCAAAACACCATAGCAAATATACATAAAAAGAAGAACCTGAAACAGCCGTGGCACTTACTACTCAATAAGCCAACACATTAAGCCCAGTTCCATGCCACTGGACTACTGCATGGCAAACATATCAAAATCAACATTGCCAAGCATTTATGTGCCACAGCCATAAAAAATATGTCCACTTTTTTATAATTCCAGGATAGTATAGCGTCAATTTTACCGTTTGGTTTGCATACACAAGCCTCTCGGCCGATATTTGCTTCCAAAAAAGATGAGAGCCAGACCTTATATAGCCAACGGAATATTCCAGCACATTTATCAAAGATCCATAGACCGCAACACGGTATTTCAAGGAAGTCTGGACGCAATAGTCTTTATTTCCATCTACAAGTCATTGAGCATAAAGTACAGAGTCAACACACTTGCCTTTTGCCTGATGAGCAATCATATCCATTCGCTCTGCAGAGCCGGACAGGCTAAGGAGCTGGTCTATTTTGTCAGAGACTATACTTCCGCTTTTGTTTTGCGGTACAATGAATATCACAACAGGAAGGGACCACTGTTCAAAAGATCGTTTGGATATGCTCCCAAAAGGGAAAACAAGCACCTCCGGACTTGCATCTCATACATAAACAACAATCCTGTGGAAGCTCATATAGAATCCTGTATGGACAAGTATGTCTGGAATCTATTCTCCTACGGGACTGAAAAGAACCCGTTTTCCCAAAAAACAGTCCTCAGCAAATGCTCCCGTAAGCTTAGACGCTCATTCAAGGAACTCACTTTTGCTTCCCGACACTTTAGACCTCTGCCATACAAGTTACTGGAGTATTGCTTCAGCGATTTAAGAAATGAAGAAAAGCTTCAGCTCCGAGACTATATCCTGCGAATTTATTCACCTGTGGACTATGAAGGCATAAAGTCCATCTTCGGCAGTTTGGAAAAAGCCAAATTAGCTATGCATTCATTTATGGGAAGTGAATACGATATTGAAATTGATGTATAATGGCATTCATATCGCTGATTAGAAGCAACATAACTACAACAGCCTGCATCTGAATTGCTGCATGGGACATACCGCAACCCCAAAAGGCTAAGCATGTTAGCTGCCACGCGCAACTATTACGGTCTTTAGCCTTGGGCTTTTTGTGTTGGTTTATATTTGTTTTATGCCTAAATTCGCAAGGATAAACTCACAACAATGATTCTATTCTTCAAATCAAAGGCAGGCAGCATAGTTGCCGTTAAGAGTTCTAAGCAACTCTCTGAAAACAATATAAATGCACTCAAATGGCTTCTCGGTGACGCAACTCTCCTCAAAGGAGACAGCGTTTCCGGCAATTTCACCGGCCCGAGAAGAGAAATGATAACTCCTTGGAGCACAACGGCCGTGGAAATTACCCAGAACATGAACATCTCAGGCATAGAGAGGATGGAGGAATACTTCCCTACTCAATACGGGGAGGACAAATCCAGGCGGATTCCTGTATATGACAAGATGCTCCAGAGGCTCTACGAGGGGCTTGACCAGGATATTTTCACTGTGAACAAGAAACCGGACAAGGTGGTTTACATCAAGAATCTGGCATCATACAACAAGAAAGAGGGACTGGCTCTGAGCAAAGACGAGATAGAGTATCTGAACGGAATCGCAAAGAAGATAGGCCGTCCGCTGACAGACAGCGAAGTGTTCGGCTTCAGCCAGGTAAACAGTGAGCACTGCCGCCACAAGATTTTCAACGGAACTTTCATCATAGACGGGAAACAGATGGAATCGTCTTTGTTCCAGATGATAAAGAAGACTTCCAAGACCAATCCGAACCTCATAATAAGTGCATATAAAGACAATTGCGCCTTCCTCCAGGGCCCTAAGGTCAAGATGTTCTATCCGGAAAAGCCTGAAAAGCCTTCTTTCTTTAAGACCAAGGAGAGAGAGACCGTCATAAGCCTGAAGGCCGAAACTCACAACTTCCCGACCACAGTTGAGCCGTTCAACGGAGCGGCAACCGGAACCGGGGGAGAAATCCGCGACCGTATGGCAGGCGGCAAGGGAAGCTTCCCGATTGCCGGAACCGCTGTCTATATGACCAGCTACCCGAGATTCAGGGAAGAAGGGGCTGAAAACGCAAAAGCTGCTGGGAAGAGCATTTCAAATGCAAAAGCTGACAAGGAAAAGGCGGAAAGATCTACTCTAAGGCCTTGGCAGAAGGACAAGCCACGCAAATGGCTGTACCATAGCCCGGAAGAGATACTGACAAAGGCATCCAACGGAGCCAGCGACTTTGGCAACAAGTTCGGCCAGACTATAATCTGCGGCTCGCTTCTTACATTTGAGCATGCGGCAAAGCAGAAAGGCGTAGAGAAAGACAACCCTAAGTTCGGCTACGACAAAGTCATAATGCTGGCCGGCGGAATTGGATTCGCAAAGAAGGCCGATGCCGCCAAGGAAGTGCCTGAAAAAGGAGACAAGCTCGTTCTGCTGGGCGGAGACAACTACCGTATCGGAATGGGCGGTGGAGCTGTAAGTTCGGTCAACACAGGCCAGTACGGCAACGAGATAGAACTCAATGCCATCCAGAGAGCTAACGCCGAGATGCAGAAGAGAGACTACAACGCCATCAGAGCCTTAAGTGAGATGGACCACAACCCTATCATCTCCGTTCACGACCATGGTGCCGGAGGACATCTGAACTGCCTTTCCGAGCTTGTGGAAGAGACTGGAGGAAAGGTGGACATCAGCAAACTCCCGGTTGGCGACCCTACCCTCAGCCTTAAGGAAATCATCGGCAACGAGAGCCAGGAGAGAATGGGCCTGGCACTCAAAGACAAGGACGTGGCCCTTCTCAAGACAATCGCCGAGAGAGAAAGAGCACCTTTCTATGAAATTGGTGAGGTAACTGAAGACCACAGGTTCGTCCTCCGCGACGAAAAGAAAGGAGAGAGCGCCATAGACCTGGAAATGAAAGATATGTTCGGCAGCGCTCCCAAGACGATAATGGAAGGTACTACCTGCGAGTACAAGTTCAATCCTCTGAAATTCAGCACAGAGAAGTTCTCCGATTATCTAAGCCAGGTTCTACGCCTTGAAAGCGTGGCCTGCAAAGACTGGCTCACGGACAAGGTGGACCGTTCGGTTACCGGACTGATTGCGTTGCAGCAGTGCTGCGGAGAAATCCAGCTTCCGCTTAACAACCTGGCGGTTACAGCCATCGGATATGACAACAAGGAAGGCATCGCCACATCACTGGGCCATGCACCTGTAGCCGGGCTTATAGATTCAGCGGCAGGCAGCCGTCTGGCCATCGCCGAGGCTCTCACAAATATAGTATGGGCACCTATCAAGGATGGCCTCAAGGGAGTTTCCCTGTCCGCAAACTGGATGTGGCCAAGCCGTAACAAAGGAGAAGACGCAAGGCTCTACAAGGCGGTCAAGGCGGTCAGCGACTTTGCTATTGACCTGGGAATCAACGTTCCTACCGGCAAAGACTCGATGAGTATGACTCAGACATATCCTGACGGCGAGAAAGTCCTGGCACCGGGTACGGTGATCATTTCAGCGGCAGCGCCTGTGGAAGATGTAAACAATACAGTCTCCCCTGCCCTGAAGCCAGTGGAGAAGAGTTCCATCGTGTTCATACCGTTCAGCCAGAGTGCCCCGGAACTTGGCGGAAGCGCCTTTGCCCAGGTTCTCGGACAGATCGGCGACAAGGCACCTGACGTGGAAGACGCAGCTTATTTCAAGCTCTGCTTCAATGCCCTGCAAAGGCTTGTCAAGGATAAACTCATCCTTTCAGGCCACGACATATCTTCAGGAGGAATGATTACCTCCCTTCTTGAAATGTGCTTTGCTAACCGCTCAGGCGGAATCGACATCAAGGGCATAAGCCTCCCTATGACAGAATTCTTCTTCAGCGAAAAGCCTGGAGTCCTGATACAGGTTGCAGACAGCAAGCTAAAAGCCGTTGACAAGATACTGGAAAGTTTTGCAGACAAGTCTCATCCGGAAGGCGTTGGCATGATGGTCATCGGCCACTACGCCAAGACTCAACCAGGCAGGAAGAGATATATCAACATACTGAACTCCATAAAGATAGACATAGACCAGGCAAGAGATACCTGGTATTCAACCTCTTATCAGATGGAGCTCAGGCAGACAAACTCTCAAAGCGCAAGACAGAGAGCAGCCAACTTCAAGAAACAGCCTCTGGAGTTCAAATTCCCTAAGGGATTTGACGGAAAGGCTCCTGCTTCCATCACTGAGGTTGAAAGGAAGAAGGCTCCCGTAGCTGCAATCATCCGCGAAAAAGGCAGCAACGGAGACCGCGAGATGGCCTGGTGCCTATATATGGCCGGATTCAGGGTAAAGGATGTGCACATGACAGACCTTACCAGCGGAAGGGAAACCCTCAAAGACGTTCAGATGATTGTATTCGTGGGCGGTTTCTCCAACGCGGACACGCTCGGAAGCGCCAAGGGATGGGCCGGAGCGTTCCTCTACAACGAAAAGGCCAACAAGGCTCTCAAAGACTTCTATGCAAGGAAAGACACCCTTTCTCTTGGCATCTGCAACGGATGCCAGCTTATGGCGGAACTCGGGCTGGTTACTCCTGAGAATCCGGAGAAATCGCCGAAGATGCTGCACAACACCTCACGCAAGTTCGAGAGCGGATTCGTTGGCGTAGAAGTTCCCAAGAGCAGTTCCATCCTCCTCAAGGGCCTACAGGGCAGCAGCCTGGGTATCTGGGTGGCACACGGAGAAGGAAGATTCTCGTTCCCGGCCCAGCACCTGACATCACCTTCAGGCATATCAAAAGCCATAAAGAAAACCAACGGGTGCCTTGCAATCACTTCTGACGGAAAGACCACGGATATGGAAGTTGCTCTGCGTTATTCATACGACCAGTACCCGGCCAACCCTAACGGCTCGCCATTTGCAATAGCTGGAGTATGTTCGCCGGACGGAAGGCACCTTGCCATGATGCCTCACCCTGAAAGATGCATAAGACCTTGGAACTGGGCTCATTACCCCGCTACAAGAAAGGACATTGACCAGGTAACTCCTTGGATAAAGATGTTCACATCAGGCCTTAGCTGGTGCAAGGAGAACAGAAAACAGTAATCGGGGAACAGTATTTGAAGCAACTGAATCGCTGAGAAAAAAAACATCAAACAAGATATGAGAGAGAAAAAGACAGAAAAGAAAAGGACTACGGCAACTAAAACCACGAGAAGCAGGTCAAAGAAAAGCCTCGGCGGACTGGAAGAAGTTATCAAAGTCAAGACACGCCAACCCAAGATTTTTGTACTCGACACCAACGTTTTGCTCCACGACTGGAGATGCATATTCAAGTTCCAGGAGAATGACCTTGTCATTCCGTTGGCTGTTGTAGAAGAGCTGGACAAATTCAAGAAAGGAGACGGAACCATCAACTACAACGCCAGGGAGTTTGTGCGCAAAGCAGACGAGATTTCAGAGCAGAGGCTCTATGATCCGGAAAAAGGCTACCCGCTGGGGCCGGGATTGGGCACCATAAAGGTTTCTCTTAACCGCCCGTTCCCGGATGAACTCAAAGATTGTTTCACAAGCGATGTTCCTGACCACAGGATACTTGCAACAGCAATCTGGTACAAGAAACAGTATCCTGACCGCACTGTATGCCTGGTTACAAAAGACGTGAACCTCAGGCTAAAGGCCAAAGCTCTGGGAATGTTCACCCAGGATTATCTGAGCGACCATATCAGAGAGGAGAAATTCACCCAGGACTATGACCGTGTAATACAGCTTGCCAATGTTCCTCTGAAAACCATAAACGCTCTTGTTGACGGCGAGGAGGTTGATTACAAAGACCTTATCATAAAGACAAAGCCAGCATACAACCAGCTCTACAGAATCCCGACCAAGCATGTTGATGTTGATACAAGCGAGGGAGAAAACGAGTTCCTGCAGATGGGAGGAGCTGACCGCGATCCTATACGCGACAACATCATTCTCGCAAGATTCGATGCCACTACAGGCAAAGTCGTAAGAGTGCTTCCGCAGACCCAGTACGGAGTTTCTCCAAGAAACGAGGAACAGGTGTTTGCGATGGATGCCGTAATGAACAAAGACGTTGAGCTGGTTTCCCTCACGGGAACTGCCGGAACCGGAAAGACACTCATCGCCGTAGCCGGAGCCCTTGCCCAGGCAGACTATTATGAACAGATCCTGGTGGCAAGACCTGTCATCACCCTGCAGAACGAGGAACTCGGTTTCATTCCGGGTACCGTGGAAGACAAGCTTGCACCTTTCATGCAGCCACTTTATGACAACATAGCCGTCATCAAGAAAAACTTCGGCATCTCATCCAAGGAAAACATAAAGATCGAGGAGATGCTCAGGACCAAGAAACTGGAGATCGCCCCTCTGGCGTATATAAGAGGAAGAAGCCTCCAGAATACTTTCTTCATCATCGATGAGGCACAAAACCTGACACCTCACGAAGTGAAGACCATCATCACCCGTGCAGGAGAAGGCACCAAGATAGTCTTTACCGGAGACGTACAGCAGATAGACCAGCCATACCTGGACAAATACTCCAACGGCCTGACCCACATCAGCGACAAGCTCTACGGAGAAAAACTCTTTGAGCACGTGAACCTGATTATGGGAGAAAGAAGCCGCCTGAGCGAACTTGCCGGCAAGAAGCTGTAACTATCAATACAATAAGCATAATGTAGGCATCTCTGAGGTTACTATCTACACTCAGGAAGTTTCCTATTGGAACGGAGAGTCTCAAAGACAGAGGAAAAAATCGACTTTTTCATAAATAGTCGCTCCTTCATCTACTCAAGGTGAACCCATATTTGGCAGTTTAGATAAACGGTACCATGTATGGTGGAATTAAAAATGTTTGGCTCTCTTTAGCATAATCTTTTGTGTAAATCAGGTAACGCCAAAGTATTCGTGAGGAGTGGATACGGCAAAATTCATCCAGTGAGGCGTGAGACCTATAGTTTGAAGATTTTACTTCCACTGGGCAAATTTTGGCCTCTCTTGATAATAAGAAATCTATCTCATAGTAATGTTTTTCGTCTCGGGGCCAAGTATGATAATAGAGTTCATTTCCGGACGCCACCAGCATTTGAGCCACTAAATTTTCGTAAACATATCCGAGGTTTGCTGGCAACTTATCTGATAAAAGTTTCTCGTAAATAATATTCTCTGTGAATTTTTTATCCCAGAAAGCAAGTGTTATAAACAGCCCTGTATCGCATACGAACATCTTAAACTTGTCTATGTTCTTAGTCAGCCCCATGCCCACTTGAGGATCGCTGGCATGATAACACATGTTTACCGTCTTACTGTCTTCGAGATCTTTCAGCAATTCGGTCATTTTATTATCATCCACCTTTCCTACAGCTGAATACGGCACATATCGGATTGCATTCCGGCTCAGTTGGCCAGGTATGGAACGGAACATGACAGACGCTCTTCCTGATGGGTCAATCTTCAGGAAATCATCTTCATACAGTTTTAATATCCGACGTTTGGCAATGTCAACCTTGCTGAAATTATTTGAATCAAGATAAGCATTGACAGCCTGAGGCATTCCACCGACAAGCATATACAAACGCAGATTACGTGCCATTTCACGATGAGCAGGGCCAAGCGGATGCTGCTGTTCCCAAAACTTCTGTAAAAGTGGTAGTGTCGCTTCATCACCCAAAGCCCAACGGAATTCTTCAAAATCCATCGGGTTCATCTGTATTCTGTCCTCCTCACTGGGAATCGTTATGCCCTCAGTATTCTTTTTAATGCTAATCAGTGATCCTGTCTCAATATAGTCATACCTACCGTCTTCAACAAGATACTTGATTGCCTGACGAGCCATGGGACATTTTTGTACCTCGTCAAAGATGATGACAGACTTCCTCTTAACAAGTGTCACATGATAGGTTGTCTGAAGATATAGAAACAAATAATCCAAGTCCATCAAGTCATTGAACAAGTCCTTAATCGCCTTGGAAGCATTATTGAAATCTATGAGCAGATATGACTCATATTCGTTTTTGGCGAAAGTCTCTACTATTGTAGATTTTCCTACACGTCTGGCTCCTTCTACTAACAGCGCACTCTTACCGTCTGATTCCCGCTTCCAGTTCAGAAGCTCCGCATAAATTTTTCTTTTGAATAATCTCTCAGCCATAAATGGTGGTTTCAAGTGCTGCAAAGGTAATACAAAATTCCAATCCCCACAAATTAATTTTAGTAATTTTATCCAATCCCCACAAATTTTATCATGTATTGCTATCCAAATCCCTTAAATTTACGTGAAAAGAAAACGGCCCGGAGGATTTCAAGGCCGTTTCTTGTCTAATCGCTGAGCAAAAAGCTCAGGCTGTCGTGCATCTGCTTCTTACAGCGCGAGTTCTTACTTGCTGTTCTTGATGGCTGCCTGCGCGGCGGCAAGGCGCGCGATAGGTACGCGGAACGGTGAGCAGGATACGTAGTTCATGCCGAACTTGTGGAAGAGTTCTACGGAAGCAGGGTCTCCACCGTGCTCGCCGCAGACACCGCACTTCAGATCCGGCTTGGTTGAACGTCCTTTCTGTACACCCATTTCAACGAGTTTTCCTACAGAATGAGGGTCAATGCTCTGGAACGGATCGGCAGCGATGATCTTCTTGTCGATGTAGTCCTGCATGAATCCTCCGACATCGTCTCTTGAGAAGCCGAATGTCATCTGTGTAAGGTCGTTGGTTCCGAATGAGAAGAACTGTGCTGTTCTTGCCATGCGGTCTGCCATGATGGCAGCACGAGGAATCTCGATCATTGTTCCGAACAGATACTTGATCTCAATGCCGGTCTGCTCATAAACCTGGTCGTAAGCCTTCTGGCAAATTGCCTTCTGGTCGTTGAGCTCCTTATAGGAGATGGTTACAGGAATCATGATCTCTGGCTGCGGATGGTAGCCCTCGTTGATCAGCTGGGCAGTTGCTGTGAAGATTGCCCTGAACTGCATCTCTGAAATCTCAGGATAAGAGATACCAAGTCTTACTCCGCGATGTCCCATCATAGGGTTTACCTCATGGAGAGCCTCTCCTCTCTTTGCCACATCCTCAAGGGTGATGTTGAGTGAGTTTGCAAGTTCCTGCCTCTTCTCCACAGACTGAGGAACGAACTCGTGCAATGGCGGGTCAAGCAGACGGAAGGTAACCGGCTTGCCGTCCATAACCTTCATCGTAGCTCTTACTGAAGCAGTAACGTATGGTTCCAGTTCTGCCAGAGCCATCTTTCTCTCTGCAGGAGTGTTGGAAAGGATCATCTTGCGGAGTTTGGCAAGAGGCTCCTCGGAGTTCTTGCCGTAGAACATGTGCTCGATACGGAACAGTCCGATTCCTTCTGCGCCAAAGTTGAGAGCGGTCTGAGCATCATCAGGGTTATCTGCATTGGTTCTTACACCCAGTACGCGGTACTTGTCAACAATCTTCATGTAATCTATGAAGCTCTTGTTCTCGGAAGCGTTGATTGTAGGTACCGGCTCATCATAAACGAGTCCGCGGATTCCGTTGAGGGAGAACACGTCACCTTCCTTGTATGCCTTGTCGCCGATGGTCATTGTCCTTGTGAGCATGTTGATATGTACAGCGTCGCAACCTACGATGCAGCACTTGCCCCATCCTCTTGCCACGAGGGCGGCGTGGGAAGTCATACCTCCTCTTGCAGTCAGCAGACCATCTGCTGCTCTCATACCTTCTACATCCTCTGGGTTGGTTTCCTCGCGCACGAGAATAACCTTCTCCTTTCTCTTGGCAGCCTCAACGGCAGCTTCAGGAGTGAAGACAATTCTTCCTACAGACCCACCAGGACCTGCTGGAAGTCCGTGTGCCACAGGAGTGAATCTCTTTTCCTGGGTAGCGTCAAGAATCGGGTGGAGAATCTCGTCAAGCTGCTTAGGTGCAACTCTCATGACTGCGGTCTTCTCATCGATGAGGCCTTCAGCCAGCATGTCCATAGCCATATTCAGAGCGGCCAGACCGGTTCTCTTTCCCACACGGCACTGGAGCATCCAGAGCTTGCCGTCCTGGATAGTGAACTCGAGGTCCTGCATATCGTGGAAGTGCTGCTCCAGATTATGCTGGATTGTGTTCAGCTGCTCATATACGTCAGGCATAGCCTTCTCGAGTGAAAGCAGATGCTGGTTGTGCTCGCTCTTGGTAGCGTCGTTCAGAGGGTTAGGAGTGCGGATACCAGCCACAACATCCTCACCCTGGGCGTTGATCAGCCACTCACCATAGAACTTGTTCTCTCCGGTTGCAGGGTTACGGGAGAATGCAACTCCGGTTGCTGAATTCTCGCCCATGTTTCCGAATACCATTGACTGTACGGAAACGGCTGTTCCCCAAGTGTCAGGAATGCCTTCAATCTTTCTGTATGCAACAGCTCTTTTTCCGTTCCATGACTTGAACACAGCTGCGATACCGCCCCAAAGCTGATCCATAGCGTTGTCCGGGAATGGTTTGCCGAGTTCCTGCTTTACCCTGATCTTGAAGTCCTCGCAGAGAGCTTTCAGATCTTCCTCGGTAAGGTCTGTATCTGAAGCATAACCCTTCTCTGCCTTTACCTTTGCAAGCATACGGTCCAGCTGCTGACGGATTCCGTTTCCGTCCTCTGGCTCAATACCTTCAGCCTTCTCCATAACGACATCAGAGTACATCATAATCAGACGCCTGTATGCATCGTAAACGAATCTCGGATTCTTGGTTGCCTCAATCAGGCCGGGAATGGTCTCCGAGCAGAGGCCGATGTTGAGGACGGTCTCCATCATACCAGGCATTGAACTTCTTGCACCGCTACGGCAAGAAACAAGCAGAGGGTTCTTAGGGTCTCCGAATTTGCGGCCCATGATGGCCTCGGTAGCTTTGAGAGCTTCATTTACTTCAGCCTCAAGACCTTCCGGCATTTTGCATCCAAGATCATAATATTCGTTGCAAGTGTCTGTGGTGATAGTGAAACCAGCTGGTACAGGAATTCCGAGCTTGCACATTTCTGCAAGGTTAGCACCCTTACCTCCCAGGAGGTTACGCATAGAGCCGTCACCATCGGCATTTACACCGCCAAAGCGGTAAACTCTTTTAACGTCTGACATCGTTGTGTATTTTAATTGTTAAATATGATTTGCACAAACAAACCGGCCTCTTTTCCAGAGACCATCACAAAAATATAGAAAATTTTCCGAATTTTCCTAATAATCACCGATTAATTGCAGAAACGCTTTAAAACCGCCACTCTCAAAAAGACCTTTCATATATGCAATAGCCATCCCGTAATTGGTGGCGGGAATGCCTTTCTCGGCGATTGAACTGACTCTGGAGATTATCTGACGGGATGTGGCCATACATCCGCCGCATTGGATGGCAAGAGCATATAGTGGCTCTGCCAGAGGAATGGGATCCATACCGCTGACAAAGTCAAACGTCAGCGATTTCCCGGTGTATTTGCTGAGCATTCCAGGTAGTTTCACCCTGCCTATGTCATCGCAGCTTGTCCTGTGCGTGCAACTTTCCAGAATCAGGACACGGTCTCCGTCTTTCAGAGAGCTTATCGCTGAGACAGAATCCAGATAATACCTGAAAGGGCCTTTGAGCCGGGCCATCAGAATGCTGAAACTCCCCACCGGAATGCCTTCGGGCACGGCAGCAGCCACTTCAGCAAATGCTTGGCTGTCTGTAAGTACCAAGTCAAAAGGACTTGAACAGCTCTCAGTGCGGAAAATATCCTTGAGCCGGGAAGGCTGGATGACCGTCACGACCGCTCCCCTATCCAGCAAAGCCCTAAGTGTCATCACTTGGGGCAGGATAAGGCGGCCTTCAGGAGCCCCTTGATCTATCGGGCAAACCAGAAGGACACGGTCCCCGGCTTTTGCCAGAGACTCCGGAACCAGCTCAATGGCTGCAGGTTTGCTTTTTTCCAGAGTTTCAGCCATAACTCTCTGAAGTTCCGTCATATAGGCACGGCTGAGTTTTTTCAGGCATGTAAACCTGAGCACAGGGCACTTGTATTCTCCGACGAGTCCCAAACGGACTTCTTCTTCCAACGGATCCAGATCCTCCTGATTATGTACTATGATAAATGGCACTTTGTTATCTTCCAGCAATTTGGCAAGGTTTCTCTCGTAGCCGAGAAAACTGTTTGCGGTAAAAAGCAGCAAGGCCAGATCGGCCACGGCGGCTTCGCTGAGACTCCTGGAAGATCGCAGAAGTCCAACATCTCCGCTGTCGTCAACTCCGGCAGTGTCAATAATGTTGCACGGTCCGATTCCCGGTAGTTCCATACGCTTTCTGACAGGGTCCGTGGTCGTTCCCTTCACCGGAGAAACAATAGACACCTGCTGCCCGGTAAGAAGGTTCACAAGAGAGCTTTTTCCCGCGTTACGGCGCCCCAGAACAACTATATTCCTTATCTCAGCCATAGCAAAAACATCAAATTTACCCGGCAAAAAACCAGGATTAACAATTTCTACAAATGTACGCCAAATTATTGACGTTTTTGCATACTCCGCCAGATATCACGCCATATATTGCATCCAAGAAGAAAAATACGGAATAACGAAGAACAGGAAGAAGAGAAAAAAAAACAATCATCAAGATAACTGAAACATATAAGACAATGGAAACAAACAACCAGAAAACAAATGGCACAATCAACCCAAGAGGCCCAGAATCTTCTCCAGCAGATTCAACATCGCAGAAGATAAAATCATTCATCAAGGAAAACAGGAAACGCCTTATCCTTCTTGCCGTCATAGCGGTACTGACATGGTTCATACTGGAAATCATCTCCAACTGGACTGCATTTCTACAAGGCTTCAACGATGGCCTGAACCAGAGCCGGTAAAACAAAAAACACCTGCATAACTTGTGTCATGCAGGCGTTTTGTAGTCCCACCGGGAATCGAACCCAGATTTGAAGTTTAGGAAACTTCCGTTCTATCCGTTGAACTATAGGACCAAACCTTCTTTGTTATTGCTCCGTTTTGCTTAGTATGCCCACCTGTAGAATATGCTTCCCCAGGTAAATCCGGCCCCAAATGCACTCAGAATCAGGTTGTCCCCCTTCTTGAACCTCGATTTGAAGTCCCACAGGGTGAGAGGGATTGATGTGCCGGCTGTGTTTCCGAAGCGGTCTATGTTAATAAGGACCTTTTCCTTCTTCAACCCCATTCTTCTGGCAGTGGCGTCTATGATCCTCAAATTTGCCTGATGAGGAACCAGATATGCTATGTCGTCTGCAACAAGGTTGTGCCGTTTCATCATTTCTTCAGACACGTCAGCCATACTTACAACCGCGTGCTTGAAAACTCCCTGCCCTTCCTGATGAATGAAGTGCATGTGCCTGTCCACGTTCTCGTGGCTTGCAGGATAGAGGCTTCCTCCAGCTGTCTGGTAGAGATACCTTCTTCCTATACCGTCCACATGGAGGATGGAATCCTGGAATCCCAGGGTGTCGTCCTCGCTCGGCTCAATCATCAGTGCAACAGCTGCATCGCCGAAAAGAGGACAAGTTGAGCGGTCTGAATAGTCAACGATGCTGCTCATTCTCTCGCCGCATACCAAGACTATCTTCTTGTATTCCCCTGTCTCAATGAAACGGCGTACTGTTTCAAAGGTGAAGAGGAATCCGCTGCAGCCTGCATTGGTATCAAAACCCCAGGCATTCTTGATTCCGCACTTGTCGCAGATGATGTTGGAGGTGGCGGTAAACACCATATCGGGCGTCACAGTGTGGCAAACCAGCATCTGAACTTCAGAAGGGTCTGTCTTTGTAGCCTCCAGCAGCCTCTGGACTGCTATGGAACCCATAAAGGATGTACCGAGACCGTCTTCCTTCAGGATGTGCCTTTCCTTGATGCCGACCCTGGACATTATCCATTCGTCGGAAGTATCCACCATAGTGGACAACTCATCGTTGGTCAGCACATATTCAGGAATATATGCCTCAATACCAGTAATTATAGCCTTAGGCTTACTGAGCATTTTCCTTGGCAATAACGAGACGTCCACGATAGTAGCCGCACTCAGGGCATACATGGTGATACATTACAGTAGCACCGCAGTTTGAGCATGTAGCCAGTGTAGGCAGCTCTGCCTTGTCGTGAGTTCTCCTCTTGTCTCTCCTCTGCTTGGAGATCTTGTGTTTAGGATGTGCCATTTCTTATACTTTTAAAATTCTAATAATCTATTTTATTCCTCCTTGCTGTCCAGAAGATCCTTAAGTCCGCTGAACGGAGAATAAATGTCTTTGTCTTCCTGCCCTTTCCCTTCTTCCGCCTGCAGGGATTCCAGCTTTGCAAGCATCTGGGGATTACATTCGCCTTCCGGATGAACTGTCACCAGAGGCAGATTCACACATATATAATCGTATATGAACTGCTTGAGGTCCACCTCCGTCTCAGAAGGATCAACGATTATGTATTCGTCGGAAACCTCAGCTTCTTCCCCAAGTTTTGCGGAACGGATTGCCAGAGACTGGTTGAATTCTACCGGGAGAGAGAGTTCATCCAGGCACCGGTCACATTCTACATTTACAGATCCCTTCCCTTCAACCGCCGCATTGATCCATCCGCTGCCCTTCTCAAGCACAACTCTCACCTTCAGATCAGCATCTATAATCTGCTGATTTTCAAATTCTCTGAACAAAGTTCCATCTACCGGAAACTCATATTCATATTGCCCTTGGGCAAGTCCGCTTATGTGAATCTTGTAATCCATAGGGGGCGCAAATATACTAACTTTTTTACAAAATGCAAGTTTTAGCCCTGCATCTTGTGACGCTTCCTTTCGTTTTCGTCAAGATATATCTTGCGGATACGGAGATGGTGAGGTGTAACTTCCACCAGTTCATCATCCTGGATGTATTCCAGCATTTCCTCCAGAGTAAACTGCATTGGTGGCGGGAGTACAGCCTTTTCGTCTGACCCTGAAGCTCTTACATTGGTAAGTTTCTTCTTGATGCAGACGTTTACATTAAGGTCCATCGCTCTTGTATATTCTCCCACAACTTCTCCTGCATAGACTTCTTCTCCCGGACTTATTATCCATTTTCCTCTGTCAAGAAGCTTCCACATCGAGTAGGCAACGGCGGTTCCGGTTTCCAGGGCCACCAGCGAGCCGTTGGTCCTCTTTTCTATCTCGCCCTTGTATGGCTCGTATCCTTTGAACCTGTGGGCCATTATGGCTTCACCGGATGTAGCTGTTATCAGGTTGCTTCTCAGACCTATGATGCCTCTGGAAGGTATGTCAAAGTCAAGGTGTACCCTGTCTCCGCGATGATCCATGTGCAAAAGGGCGCCCTTCCTTCTGGTTGTCATCTCGATGGCTCTTCCCACAAACTCTTCAGGCACGTCTATGATAAGGTGCTCAATTGGCTCGCAGCGTCTTCCGTCTATGTTCTTGTCGATAACTTTCGGCTGGCCTATCTGAAGCTCGAAACCCTCTCTTCTCATCGTCTCGATGAGGATAGAAAGATGAAGCACGCCTCTTCCATATACTATGAAGGAGTCTGAGGTCTTTCCCGGTTTCATCCTCAATGCCAGGTTCTTCTCCAGCTCTTTCTCAAGCCTTTCCTTCAGGTGGCGGGAGGTGACATATTTTCCGTCTTTCCCGAAGAAAGGAGAATCGTTGATGCAGAAAAGCATACTCATCGTAGGCTCATCTACGCTTATGGTAGGCAGCGGCTCCGGATTCTCGTTGTCTGCGATGGTGTCTCCGATTTCAAACCCCTCAATTCCAACCACAGCGCAAATATCTCCGCTTCCGACACTGTCCACCCGCGTCTTTTCCATTCCGGTAAACACCATAAGGTCTTTGATGCGCTGCTTTACCATCGTACCTTCATGGTGGCAGAGGGTTATCTCCTGCCCGGCCTTAAGTATGCCTCTCTTTACTCTTCCTATAGCTATGCGCCCTACATAAGGAGAATATTCCAAAGATGATATCAGCATCTGAGGAGTCCCTTCAAGATCCTGCTCAGGACCTGGTATTTCACTGATGATAAGATCCATAAGAGGAGTCAGGTCTGCGGTTTGAGTCTTCCAGTCAAGACTCATCCAGCCCTGCTTGGCGCATCCATAGACCGTTTTGAAATCCAACTGGTCGTCTGTTGCGTTGAGGTTGAACATAAGCTCAAACACCTGGTCTCTCACCTCCTCGGGACGGCAGTTCTGCTTGTCTATCTTGTTGATGACCACAAGCGGCTTCTTGCCCATCTCCAGCGCCTTCTGAAGCACGAACCTTGTCTGAGGCATACAGCCCTCAAAGGCGTCAACCAGCAGCAGTACCCCGTCCGCCATATTCAGCACCCTCTCTACCTCTCCGCCGAAATCAGCGTGGCCCGGGGTATCTATGATGTTGATTTTGTAACCCTTATAAGGAATACTCACATTCTTTGACAGAATGGTTATACCCCTTTCCCTTTCAAGGTCGTTGTTGTCTAACAGAAGCTGGCCGTTGCTTTTTTCGCTTTCCCTGGTGATTTTGGCCTGTGAAATCATTTTGTCCACCAGAGTGGTTTTCCCGTGGTCAACGTGTGCCACAATCGCGATATTCCTGATGTTTTGCATAACTGAAGACAAAAGTAAGAAAAAAGGTAAAAAAAGTATGTGCCGCACACCAAAAAGTTGGGCATATTTTTATCTTTGCAGTATGGAGAGAATAATCATACTCGATTTCGGGTCACAGGTGACACAAGTGATCGGTAGAAGAGTCAGAGAACTCAATGTCTATTGCGAAATCCACCCCTTCAACAAGTTTCCTTTTGAAAATTCTGATGCAGAAAGCGGTGCGGAGGCTTCAGTAAAGAAAATCCCGTCAGACGTGAAGGGTATCATCTTTTCAGGGAGCCCCTTCTCTGTCAGAGACGAGAAAAGCCCCAAGATATGCCTCAGCGATTATGTCGGCAAAGTGCCCGTACTGGGAATCTGTTACGGTGCCCAGTTAATAGCACAGAATGGAGGCGGGATGGTAGAAGCCTCACAAACAAGGGAATATGGAAGAGCAGAGCTCACCGTCGCTGAAGAAGACGAGCCTATATTCAAAGATGTGCCAAAGACTTCCCAGGTGTGGATGAGCCACGGGGACTCCATCACTGAGCTTCCGGACGGGGCCGAACTCATAGCCTCCACCCCTACCGTAAAAAACGCTGCATACAAGATACCTTCAAAGAACATCTATGCTTTCCAGTACCACCCGGAGGTGTTCCACACCCAGTATGGGGGCACGATGCTCCGAAACTTCGTGAAAGGTATCTGCGGCTGCAAGGGAGACTGGACAACAGAGTCTTTCATAGAGGCAACCGTCAAGGACCTGAAGGAAAAACTCGGCAGTGACGAGGTGATTCTGGGCCTTAGTGGCGGAGTAGATTCCTCCGTGGCGGCCGTACTTCTCAACAAGGCCATAGGCAGCCGCCTGCACTGCATATTCGTGGACAACGGCCTTCTCAGGAAGAACGAGTTCGAGGACGTGCTTGAGCAGTACAAGGACATGGGGCTCAACGTAGTGGGAGTCAGAGCCGCAGACCGCTTTCTTGCGGCCCTTAAAGGCATCTCGGACCCTGAAAGCAAACGCAAAGCCATAGGCAAGACTTTCATAGATGTCTTTGATTCTGAAGCCCAGAAGATTACTAACGCCAAGTGGTTGGCCCAAGGCACCATCTATCCTGATGTGATAGAGTCCAGCAGCGTCAAGGGCCCGTCTGCCACCATCAAGTCACACCACAATGTGGGCGGTCTGCCCGAGAAGATGAACCTCAAGATCGTTGAACCGCTCCGCTCCCTCTTCAAAGACGAGGTAAGACGCACAGGAAGGGCTCTCGGCATCAAGAGAGAACTCATCTCAAGGCATCCGTTCCCCGGTCCGGGCCTTGGAATCAGAGTGCTGGGAGAAGTCACGGAAGAAAAGCTACGCATCCTGAAGGAAGCAGACCATATCTTCATATCCAACCTAAGGACCTATATGACTGAACTTCCTCCGGCATCCAACGGCTTTGCCGCAGAAGAGGCTGAAATAGTCGTGAACGGAAAAAAGATGCGTCCTCTCTATGATTCAATCTGGCAGGCAGGTACGATACTCCTTCCTGTAAGAAGCGTAGGCGTGATGGGAGACGAGAGAACCTACGAATACACAATAGCCCTAAGGGCAGTGGTTTCCAATGACGGGATGACTGCAGACTGGGTACACATCCCTTATGAATTCCTTGCAAAAGTATCCAATGAAATCATCAACAAGGTAAAGGGAGTGAACAGAGTCTGCTATGACATCTCCTCCAAACCACCTGCAACAATTGAATGGGAATGATCAGACAATTTCTTTTGAACTCATTTGCGGAAGGAGGCTTTGAAGGGAATCCCGCCGCCGTCTGCATTGTGGACAGCTGGCCTTCAGAGGCTCAGATGCAGCAGATTGCAAAGGACAACAATCTCTCGGAAACCGCCTTCTGCCTTTGCTCCGAAGAGGACAGCCAGGAGCCGCGGTTCCATATCCGCTGGTTCACTCCCGGCTGCGAGGTTGACCTTTGCGGACACGCCACCCTGGCAACATCGTTTGTATTGTTCCGGCACTTTTTCAAAGAAGCCTCTGTCCTGCACTTTTCTTCTCGGAGCGGAGATCTTCACGTGACAAGGAAAGGCTCCGGTGATGACCTTATCGTCGTGATGGATTTCCCCGCCTACGGGCTGGAGAAAGTCACTGAACCTTCTGAATCTGAAGCTGTGCTGCAGGCAATTGCGTGCAGGGGATGTGGTTTGGAAAGAAACAATGTAAAAGAAATCTGGAAAGGGATTGACTATGTGGCAGTTCTTGAAGACGCTCAGGATGTGATCAGATTCAAGCCTGATTTTGAGAAGATCAAGGCTCTTCCCGGAAGCTACAACCTCCTTGTAACTGCCAAGGCCTCCGGATGCCGCGAAGACGGGGCCATGCACAGCAAGCAGACAGATTTTGTATCGCGATGCTTCTTCCCTAAGGAAGCCATTGATGAAGATCCCGTGACCGGAAGCGCACACTGCACGCTCGGGCCGCTTTGGGCCAAGAAGCTTGGCAAAACCGAACTGACGGCATACCAAGCTTCTGATAGAGGCGGAATCCTCCACCTTACAGTATCCGAAGAAAGAGTCCTTATAGGCGGCAAGGTCAAAGAGATGAAGGAGATGTAAGAAGTGAAAGAATAGCCCCACATCGCTATTGCCTAACGATCAGCACATTAAGTATTTTTCATGAGGATTTGAAGGAAGCCTATCGCTGAGGATGATGCTCCAGTATGTTCTTCATCCACTGCTGAGAAGATACGTGAGTGTAGATTTCAGTTGTAAGGATACTTTCGTGGCCAAGCATATCCTGGACTGCCCTCAGATCCGCACCGTTTTCCACAAGATGGGTGGCGAAACTGTGGCGGAATGTATGCGGATGCACATCTTTCTTGATTCCGGCAGCCTTGGCTGCATCCTTAACGATCTTGAAAACCATCACCCTTGTCATTTTTCCTCCTCGGCGATTGAGAAACAGCGTGTCTTCACTTTCAGAGATCCTGGTGAAGTTCCTGCTTTTTCCAAGTGTTGCACCGGTCAGGGCTCCGGGAGAGGTTTTCAGGCCAGTCTGCCGTGCAAGGTCCTTGGCATGCTGGAGACAAGCCCATCTTTCCGGAATATAGCTCTTCACGGCATCTACGGCATATTCCCCCACCGGCACAAGACGTTGCTTGTTACCCTTTCCGGTGATTCTGACGAACTGTTCATTGAAAAACAGGTCTGAAAGACGGAGACCTGTCAGTTCACTTACCCGCAACCCGCAACTGTAGAGCATTTCCAGGATGGCACGGTTGCGTATGCCTTCATAAGTGGAGAGGTTGCAGGTGGAAAGAATCCTGGTTATCTCCTCTACACTGAGTACATCCGGGAGCCTGCGGGTTATTTTAGGCGTATCAATACTTTCCATCGGGCTTTCCGGAATTCCGCCCTCCATTTTCAGAAACTTGTAGAAGGCCTTGAGGGTACTGAGCATACGGCTCTGTGAACGGGGAGATGTACCGGCTGAAAACTTTTCAGATATGAAGTCATCCACATCCTCTGAAGAAGCATCCGAAAAGGATGACTTGCCTTTGGCCTCGAGAAAAGAAGCAAAGATCCTGAGGTCTGAGCAATAAGACGATATCGTGTTCTTGCTCAGCGACCTCTCAAGCCGCAGATGGTCTGCAAACTCCCTTGCTTTTATCTGGAAATCATTGTTGGCCATAAATGTTATAGTATTCAGCAAATAAACCTGACTGTTTACTTTCGGGAAAGCTTGCTTCCCTCCAGGAGTCTGGGACAGAGATGGGCTACGCCACATCCTTCGCAGTCCGGCTTGGTGGCCTTGCAGACATATCTGCCGTGCAGGATAAGCCAGTGATGGGCTCTCGCACGGTCTTCTTCAGGTATCTGGGCCTCAAGATCCTGCTCAACTTCAAAAGGTGTCTTGCCCTGAGAAAGCCCCATACGGTGAGCCACCCTGAACACATGGGTATCAACGGCAATCACAGGGGAGTTGTAGCAGATTGAAGCCACTACATTGGCTGTCTTGCGCCCTACCCCGGGCAGTTTCATCAGATCCTCGATACTGTCCGGGACCTGGCCTCCGAAATCGCTGATAAGCATCCTGCTCATCTTGACCAGATGGTCTGCCTTGCTGTTAGGGTAGGACACCGACTTTATATATCTGTAGATGTCTTCAGCAGTGGCCTTTGACATTGACTGAGGATCCGGATAAGCGGCCAGAAGAGCCGGCGTTACCATATTTACCCGCTTGTCTGTACACTGGGCGGAAAGAATTACAGCAACGATAAGTTCAAACGGGCTGCCATAGTGGAGCTCGCTTTTCTCGGAAATGGCGTTCTGGCGGAACCAGTCTATGATTTCCATGTTGCGTCTGCTGTATTTTCTGGTCATGATGCAATTCTTGGTGCTTGTCTGCGGTAATAATGCAATTCTTGGTCTTGTCCGCGGCCACACCTCCCTGCCTTAGGCGGGCATATCATCGCTGAGACTCTCGGCTGGAGAAGTATTCACTTCTTCGGTTACCTCCCTGCATTTTCCGTCCTTGCAGAGAATTATCCTCCCCGGATAACGGTCTATGATGGTGCGGTTGTGGGTTACTATAATTATGGCCGGCTTGTACTCGTGATGGATCTTCATCATCAGTGCCATGATGCCGTCTGCGGTCTCTGAATCCAAGTTGCCGGTAGGTTCATCAGCCAGGATAATGTCAGGACTGTTCAAAAGCGCCCTTGCTATGGCAACTCTCTGCTGCTCACCTCCGGAAAGCTGATATGGAATCTTGTGGGCCTTCGTCTTCAGGCCTACCATTTCCAGGACTTCTGAGCACCTCTCATTCATCTTTTCCGGATCTTTCCAGCCTGTTGCCTTTAGGACAAACATAAGGTTCTCTTCCACATTCCTGTCTGTAAGAAGCTGGAAATCCTGGAAAACCACTCCGATATTCCTCCTGAGCAGCGGAACCTGGCTCCTTTTTATGCCGGAGAGGTCATAGTCGCCAACTCTCACCTTGCCTTTTGTCACCGGCAGTTCGGCGTCAAGGGTCTTGAGGATGGAGCTCTTTCCGCTTCCCACCTTCCCGACAAGATAGACAAGTTCTCCCCTGTTGACCTGGAAGGTCACATCAGACAACACGAGGTTTCCTTCGGTGACAATATCCGCCCCCTCCAGCTTGACCAGAGGGAGAGTTTCTCCGGTAATGAATCCTTTTGAAAGAGTTTGTGGCATAATTTTCTCAGCGTAAATAACGTTTTTACAAAGATAATGCAAATTGAGCTATCTTTGGTTTTACGAAAAGGATGAATGTTATGACCATATATAGGAAATTATACTCGGCGATGTGCCTGGGAGCCGTCTTGCTAATGTTTCAATTGCCCGCATCTGCCCAGTCCTGGCAGGAGAACATGAAGGAAGCCAGGCAATTGTACATAAACGGCATGTACCAGAACGCGATGCAGGTATTCCAAAAGACGGCAAGCCAATTGGAGGCCCAGGGAAGCGCGTATTCCAAAGAGGTTGAGGAGGCCGAAGGGTACAAGCTGCTGTGCGCCCTCAAACTGGGGCTTGAGGGCTCCGGCAGACAGGCCGTCAACTATGTCAGGAAATATCCCGTATCCTCTCTTGGGAAGAGCATCAGGTTTGAAGCAGCGTCCTCTTATTTCAGGGAAGAAAACTACGGCCGTGCGCTTATGCTCCTTGAAAGCTTGAAACCGGCTGACATAGAAGCAAATGAAAGAGACCGTTATCTCCTTGAAAAGGGAATCTGCCTGATGAATGAAGGCAGGATGATAGAAGCCCAGAACCACTTCATGGAGGTTCAAGACAAAAGCAAGCTGCACGGTCAGGCCCAGTATTATCTCGGTTTCATCGAGTATCAGGAAGGCCGTTTCGCTCAGGCCATCGAATATTTCAACAATGTAAAGGAAAGCCACCCGAAGGCCAAACTCATGCTGGCTGAATGCCACTTCATGCTGAAGGACTATCCTTATGTCAGGGCTCATTCAGACGATGCCAACCTGTATGAAGGCTCAGAAAGAGCGCGTTTTGCCAGAATCATTTCCGAGTCTGCCTTTGCCTTGGGTTCCAACCAGGAAGCAGAGAGATGGTTTGAATTATACTCCCGGCAGAAAGAGCTTACCAAGACAGACGCCTTTTATGCCGGACAGATTGCCTACTCACAGGGGAACTGGAGGAAAGCCGCTTCCCTGTTCGAGGAATGTATAGGATTCAGGGATTCGGATTCTCTTACCCAGAACGCACTCTACCGCCTGGCCAGATGCAAGATAGAGGAAAAAGACAAGGTTGCCGCTGCTGATGCTTTCCAGAAAGCGTCCCAGATGGATTTCAACCCTCAGGTCAAAGAGGACGCATTCTTCAACTATGCCAAACTGAGCTTCGACCTTTGGGGCAATGCAGACAATCTCTACAAGTATCTGGAGCAATACAGACCGGATACCAGGAAAAAAGACGAGACCTACGGATACATAGCGGCCAAATGTCTTGAAGAAAACAATTACGAAGAAGCCATAAAGTCTTTGCAGATGATATCTTCTCCATCAGACAAAGACAAGGCTAATCTACAAAAAGCCAACTTCTTCCAGGGTATAGACCTGCTCAGGCAGGGGCGCTACCTCCCTTCTGTCAAGTATCTGGAAGACGCATCCTCAGACGGGAACGCCACTATCGGGAATCTTTCTTCTTACTGGCTGGCTGAAAGCCTGTTCCGCCAGGGCAAGTTCCAGGAATCCCTCGACATTCTTTCTGATCTTCAGCAGGATCCAGGTTTCAAAGGCACATCAGAATATGCCGTTTCTTATTTCAACAGCGGGTATGACCGCCTCAGGCTCAAGGATGTTGAAGGAGCATATAGAGATTTCGGGAAGTATTTGTCACTCGCATCTGACGGTGGAGAATATGTCCTGGAAGCGCGTCTTAGACAAGCTGACTGCAAGTTCATGCAGAGGGATTTTCCTGCAGCCTCCTCCCTGTATTCATCCATAACATCCCTTACCGCAAAAGGAACCCTCTACGCGCCACTGCAGGAAGCTGTTTCACAAGGGCTTATGGGAAACGCCAAAAAGAAGGTTGAGATTCTCAAGAAATATACTTCAGACACTTACCGCAACAGCGAGAAGTTCAGCGAAGCCCTCTACGAACTTGGGCGCACCCAGGTTCAGCTGGCAGACAGCAAATCAGCCGAAAAGACTTTCCGCCGCCTCGTGGAAAACCCTTCAGACAGTCTGTTCTACGGCAAGGCCCTCATAGAACTCGGAATGTTGTATGCAAATATGTCAGACAATCCAAAGGCCAAGATGTATCTTAGGAAAGCGGCTGAATTCGCACCGTCTGAAGAAGAGACCCAGACAGCCATGAACGCCTACCAGAACATCTGCATCCAGGAAGGCAATCCTGACGAATTCCACAAGTGGGTTTCTTCACTTCCTTCTGATGCCAGGAATATGCCCGGAAGCAAGGAAGACAGGATACGGCTTCTGTTCAATTCCGCAGAGCAGGTGTTCCTTGCGGAAAAATATGATGCCGCCGCAAAGGCGTTTGAAAGTTTCATCGCTGAGTATCCGGATTACAACCCTGACAAGACATGGTACTACCTGGCCGAGGCACGCTCCATGGTTTCAGACTTCTCCGGTGCTGCAGAAGCTTATTCTCACCTGGCTTCCATCTCCCAGGGGCAGAACCAGACCAAACAGTATGCGCTCAGCGAACTGGGGATGCTTTTCAAAGGGAAGGAATACAACAAACTGATTCTAAAATCGTCTTCTTATATGGAGAAACTGGACTTTGCAGAAGAGCAGGCCAGGTTGATTTCCTACTACAAGGCAAAATCTCTCCTGGCGGAAGGAGATGCGGACAAGGCTGTGGACCTTCTGCTGGACGTGGCCGAGGACATTCAGGATGAAATCGGGGCTGAGTCTGCCTATCTGCTTGTCAAAGACGCCTATGACAGAGGAAAATACGAGAAGGTGGAACGGCTGGTATTCTCAATCGCTGAGCAGAATACACCTCAGATGTATTATCTGGCAAAGTGCTATCTGCTTCTCGGCGATTCCTACTTTGAGCAGGAAGACTATGAGCAGGCAAGCGCTGTTTACAACAGCATCTATACTTCCTACCAAGGTGATGCCCAAATTAAGGATACGGCCCTTGCCAAGAAAAAAGAGGCCGAGGAACAGTTAAAGAAACAGGTCAAAAAGATTTGACAGATCATTGACGATTAACAAAACAACGATATGACAAAAATAAGGAAAGGACTTTTGGCGGTTGCCCTGGCAGTTGTTGCCGGCAGCATCGTAAACAGTGTTCATGCCCAGAACCCTACGGGAAGGGTGGAGGTGAAGAAAGACTATGAGACAGACCTTACCGGAGCAAAGAAAGGCACTCTTAAAGTGGATTTCTCCGATACCTTGAAGAAGTTTGACCTGAACATGGATTACCGGATCCAGGACAGGCAGCTCAGAGACCTTTATGCATTCTCACCGATGCCTTCCGCCAAGATTTCTGCAAAAACCAAGGAAGAGGTTGCTTCCTTCTTTGGCAAAGCAGGTATTTCATTTCCATTCTCCCCTACTTTTGCACTCTGGTATCAGCCTGACTTTAATGTAAATACAGACATTGTAACTATCAAAGCATCTCACGACTCTTACCACGGCAAGGCAAGACTTGCAGACATAAAGCCAGACGGAAAAGTGTTCGCAACATCCGACAAGGTCCAGGCTAAGGAGTGGAAGAATACCGTCGGCGCGTCATACACCCATCTTTGGGAAGAGGCTCAGCTAAACGCAGACCTCAATTTCCGCAACGGCCACAATACATACTACGGAATAGATCTGGCAAGATACAGGCTGGCCGGCTGGCCGGCAGATGCCGAAATGCTGAACAGCAAGAAATACATGAAAGACAACCTCAGCCACGATTACAACCAGTTTGAAGTTTCTTTAGGGGCAAATTCAATCGAATCTGACAATTACAGCGGAAAGTTCCACTACAGCGGCAACCTGTCATTCACAACCACTGCGGATGATGCCAAATTCGGACTTGTTTCCGCTACAGCCAACAAGTTCAAACTGAAAGAGAATCTTCTCAAGGCCAGTATAGAAGCTGGCCCTACCGTAGGCAAGTACTCCATGCTCACTGCCGGCATCAGCTCACAGACAGCCATATACAAGGATGCTCAAGATTATCATCTGAGTCTTCTGGAAGGAACACTTGTTTACAAGCTCAGAAGAGACAGGCTGACGATGGACCTGGGCGCCAGGATAAGTTTCAGCTTCAACAACAAAGACGGAAGCGACAAGTACCATAACTTCATATCCCCGAAGGTCAGGATCACTTACAGGTTCGACGACAACAAGACCTGGGCCTATGCGGTTGCAGACGGAGGAAACGTGATAAACAGCTATGCGTCTTTGCTTGAGAGATTCCCTTATGTCTCTCCCCTGGCCGATATCAGGGAAAGCGGAACGCCGCTCTATGCCAAGGCGGGAATAAAGGGAATCGCCGCTCAGGGACTGGACTATGACGTCTATGCCGGAGGGGCCTACCGCAAGGGAATGCTCCAGCTTAGCGGCAATCCGCTGAATGCCACCTACTCCAACCACGTTGAAGGATTCATAGGAGCCAGACTCAACTACAAGACTGACGGCTTTGCCGCCGGAGCAGATGCCAAATACTCTTTCTACACGGAAGGCAAGAAATACAGCGGTGCAATCCAGGCTCTGGACGGAACTTTGATCATAACTCCCGCCCCGGAAGACTATGCGGTAAAGGGAAAGCCAGCCGGCTACCCTCCATTTGAGGCCAACATCTATGCGGAAGCCAATTTTGATGAAAAGCTGTTCATAGGAGCTACCCTTTATGCCCGTTCAGCTACACCTGCATCCCCTTTCCTTTCCGGAGGCAGCAAAACCAAGTACAAGGGCTATGCAGACCTGGGTGTCTATGCTCAGTATGTCATTGACAATCACTTTACTGCGTACGTAAACGGAGGAAATCTTCTCAATGCCCGCCGCATCAATTACGGTATGTATGTGGAAAGAGGCATAAATGTTGGCGTCGGAGTCTTGGTTAAGTTCTGATTTTTTCCTAACTTTGCTAGGATATTAATTTTAGGAAAAAATGAGCGATAAAGAGTTGAACCAGAATGTTCCGCAGGAGAATTACAATGCGGAAAGCATTCAAGTACTTGAAGGGTTGGAGGCTGTAAGAAAGCGTCCATCAATGTATATCGGAGATATTGGAGAGAGAGGACTTCATCATCTTGTTTATGAGGTTGTTGACAATTCCATAGACGAGGCTCTTGCAGGATTCTGCAACGATATAAACGTAACTATAAACGAAGACAATTCCATTACCGTATCCGACAACGGACGAGGCATCCCTACCGGAATGCATGAGAAAGAGCACAGAAGCGCTCTGGAAGTTGTACTTACCATACTGCATGCAGGTGGCAAGTTCAACAAGGGAAGCTACAAGGTTTCCGGAGGTCTCCACGGTGTTGGTGTGTCCTGCGTCAACGCTCTCTCCATCTATCTGAGAGCGGAAATCCACCGTGAAGGAAAGATATTTGTCCAGGAATACTCAAAGGGCAAGCCTACCTCTGAAGTCAAGGTCATAGGAGAGGCACAAGACACTGGAACAATAATAACCTTCCGTCCTGACCCTGAAATCTTCACTCTTACCACTGTTTACAATTACGAGACTCTCGCCACAAGGCTCAGGGAGCTTGCTTTCCTGAACAAGAAAGTGAGACTTACCCTGACGGACAAGAGAGTCAAGGAAACAGGTGAGGACGGAGTTGAAAGGCCTGTAGAGAAGAAGCAGGTATTCTATTCAGAAGAAGGACTTAAGGAGTTTGTCGCCTATCTTGACGGCAACCGTACACCGCTTACTGAAAAACCGATCTCACTGGAAACAGACAAGACAGGTATCCCTATCGAAATCGCGATGCAGTACAACACTGAATACAGTGAGAACGTACATTCTTATGTGAACAACATCAACACCATAGAAGGAGGTACGCATCTGACAGGTTTCCGCGGTGGATTGACCTCCACCCTCAAAGCCTATGCAGACAAGAACGATCTTCTGAAGAAAGCCAAGGTGGAGATCTCCCCTGATGACTTCCGGGAAGGTCTGACCGCGGTGATCTCAGTCAAGGTGGCCGAACCTCAGTTCGAGGGCCAGACAAAGACCAAACTCGGAAACGCTGAGGTGCGTTCCGCTGTAAGCAAGGCTGTAAGCGAGGCTCTCGAGAACTATCTGGAAGAGAATCCTGCTGACGCAAGGAAAATCGTTGAAAAAGTTATCCTTGCCGCACAGGCCAGGCAGGCTGCCCGCAAAGCCAGGGAGATGGTCCAGAGGAAGAGCGGCATGAGCGGCGTGGGAATGCCTGACAAACTTGCTGACTGCTCAGACAGGGATCCTGCAAAGTGCGAGCTTTTCATCGTTGAGGGAGATTCAGCAGGCGGTACCGCCAAGGAAGGCAGAAACCGCCAGTATCAGGCAGTCCTTCCTCTGAGGGGAAAGATTCTCAACGTGGAAAAGGCTATGGAGCACCGCGTGTTTGACAGTGACACCATCCGCAACATCTACACGGCTCTGGGAGTTACAGTCGGAACCGAGGAAGACAGCAAGGCACTTAACCTGAGCAAGCTCAGATACCACAAGATAATCATCATGGCCGATGCGGACGTGGACGGTGCGCACATCACCACATTGATCCTCACATTCTTCTTCCGCTACATGATAGACCTTATCAAGAACGGATATGTGTACTGCGCAACCCCTCCTCTGTACAAAGTGGAGAAGAAGAGCCAGAAAGAACCTAAGCCGAACTACTGCTGGAGTGACGAGGAGAAAGACAAGATCGTGGAAGAGCTTGGTGGCATCAATGCCGTCAGAATCCAGAGATACAAAGGTCTTGGAGAGATGAGCCAAGATCAGTTGGCTGACACTACAATGGATCCTGAACACAGGATTTTGAGGAAAGTTTACATAGAAAATGCTGCTGAAGCAGACAGGATATTCTCAATGCTGATGGGTGACGACGTGCCGCCGAGAAGAGAATTCATTGAGCAGCATGCAAAATACGCAAACATAGATGCATAAAAGAACAAAGCACATAATTCTTTTTCTGTGGGTTCTGCTTTTTGCCTCACCGCAGATTGAAGCTCAGTCAAAGGTAATCCAGAGCATCAAGAACATCTTTACCAGAGAAAACAAGATATCTGCGGAAAAAGCATACAGAGACAGCATTTACTTCAGCATTCCAAAGGAGAAGCTAACCGGTATAGACTATGTATCCCTCACAGGCAACACAATCAACAGCCTCTGGGGCGGTGACATCTGGACCGAGGCTGGCTATATCCCTCAGATCACATTGCCTGTGGAAGACGGTGACGGTCCTGAATACTATGCAGGAACCTTCAATATTTCTGATTACACGGCCCAGGCTCTGGAAGAAAAAGAAGATTTTGACGAGGAGATAGACTTTTCAGAAACCCCTGAGGAATACAGCATCTGGACAAATGCCTCCATCAATCCTTACAACGTCAAGCTCTCCGAGAGCATGAAAGACACCGTGAAGATTGATGTAAGCAGTTTCACCTCTCCCGGTTACAGGTATGTCACTTCAGAATTCGGACCGCGTTGGGGAAGGCTCCATGCCGGAATTGATCTCAAGGTTTTCATCGGCGACACGATTTGCAGCGCCTTTGAAAATGGAGTGGTGAGAATTACCAAGTTTGACAGAAGAGGATATGGCAACTATGTGGTAGTAAGGCATGAGAACGGCTTGGAAACCCTCTACGGGCACATGAGCAAGATTCTGGTGGAGGAAGGGCAGCACCTTGAAGCTGGAGAACCTCTTGGTCTCGGCGGCAGCACAGGAAGAAGCACCGGACCTCACCTCCACTTTGAACTCAGATATCTGGGCAACCCCATCAACCCGAGAGACGCTATAGATTTCGGCATAGGGAAGATTCACGACAACACACTCATTCTCACCAAGAACAACTTCAGGTATCAGAATATAAAGTATTCCAAGAAGTCCAAAGGCAGGTCATATTCAAAGAAGGGAGGGAAGAAGGTTGTCAGGTCCACTGGCAAGTCCAAAGGCAAAGGAACCACCATTACAGTAAGAAAGGGGGACACCCTCGGTGCCCTGGCCCGCAGATACGGCACTACTGTCTCAAAGATACAAAGGCTGAACGGAATGAGGACTACAAAGATCCGCGCCGGACAAAAGCTGAGAGTGAAATAGGTACTGACTACGACAAAACAAATACAACACACAATGGATATTTTTGAAAGAATACAACAGAATGAAGGCGGACCTTTAGGACAATACCGCAAAAGAGCGAAAGGTTACTTCATGTTCCCGAAACTGGAGGGAGAAATCCAGCCATATATGACATTCCAGGGCAAGAAGATGCTGGCTTGGACATTCAACAACTATCTTGGCCTGGCAAATGATCCTGAAGTGAGAAAGGTTGATGCAGAAGCTGCTGCAAAGTGGGGTCTGGCTTACCCTATGGGAGCCAGGATGATGAGCGGCCACACTTCTCTTCACGAACAGCTGGAGAGAGAACTCGCCGAGTTTGAATGCAAGGAGGACGCTTTCCTGTTCAACTTCGGATATCAGGGAATGATTTCCACCCTTGACGCCCTTCTGACAAGAAGAGATGTCGTCGTGTATGACGAGGAATGCCATGCCTGCATCATGGACGGTCTGAGACTCCACATGGGATACCGCATGAAATATGCCCACAATGACATAGCAGACTGCGAAAAAGTCCTCAACCGAGCATCCAAGAGAGCACAGGAGCAGGGCGGAGGCGTATTGCTCGTTACCGAGGGCGTTTACGGAATGACAGGTGCAATGGGTATCCTCGACAAAATCGTTGAACTCAAAAAGAAATACAGTTTCAGGATACTCATCGACGATGCCCACGGATTCGGCGTGATGGGAGAGCACGGAAGAGGAACTTCCGAGGAACTCCACTGCATGGACGGCATTGACCTTTACTTTGGAGCGTTTGCCAAGGCCATGGCATCCATCGGAGGTTTCATCGCAGGTCCGAAAGACATTATCAACTACCTCAGATACAATCTCCGCAGCCAGATCTACGCAAAGAGCCTTCCTATGCCTTTCGTTGAAGGAAACCTCAAGAGGCTTGACATGATAAGGAAAGGAGACGACAGAAGAAAGCATCTGTTCAAGATAGCCAGAGCTCTCCAGAGCGGACTCAGGAACCTGGGATTCGACGTTGGTCCTGCAGAGGCTTGCATCACTCCGGTATTCGTTCACGGCACGGTTCCTGAAGCAACCAACATGCTGGTTGACCTCAGGGAAAACTACAACATCTTCTGCTCTGTGGTTGTTTACCCTGTAGTTCCTCAGGGAGTCATAATGTTCCGCCTGATCTGCACCCAGATGCACCAGATGGAGCACGTGGAGTACACCTTAAAGGCCTGGGCTGAAATAAAGAAGAAGCACGAGGCAGGCTACTATAGCGGAAGCACTGACATCCAGGACAAAGCTATTGACTAGTACGGAAAACTTGCCGTCAAAGTCAAACCAGACAATCAAAGCTTATCTAATGGGACGTTTTGACAATAAAGTGGTTATAATTACAGGGGCCAGTTCGGGTATCGGACTGGCCGCTGCACGTCAGTTCGCATCTGAAGGAGCAAGCGTGGTGCTTGCAGCCAGAAGCGCTGACAAACTCAAGCAGACATTCTGCGAACTGTCTGAAAAAGGCAAATATGGAGACCGTTTCCTTGCCGTTCCTACAGACGTGACAAAAGAAGAAGACTGCAAGAAGCTGATACGTTGCACCGTGGAAAAGTTCGGCAAGATAGACGTTCTGGTAAACAATGCGGGCATATCCATGAGAGCAATGTTCAAAGACCTTGAGCTGGACGTGATCAGACGGCTGATGGACGTGAACTTCTGGGGAACTGTCTATTGCACCAAATATGCCCTCCCATACCTTCTGGAGAGCAAGGGAACTGTCGTGGGGGTAATCTCCATCGCAGGTTTCAAAGGCCTCCCTGCCAGAACCGGATATTCTTCCTCAAAGTTTGCCATCTACGGTTTCCTGGACACTCTCAGAGTCGAGCATCTGAAAGACAACCTTAACGTGCTGGTCTTCGCTCCCGGTTTCACAGCTTCCAACGTCAGGTTTGCCGCTCTTACCGCAGACGGCACGCCTCAGGGTCAGACCCCAAGGGAAGAGGGAAAGATGATGAGCGCTGAAACCTGCGCAAAGAAACTCACCAAAGCAGTTTACAAGAGAAAGTCTCAGGTCATACTCACCCCTATCGGGAAACTGACAGTGTTCCTCAACAAGTTTGTTCCAAGACTGGTTGACCGCCTGGAATACAACTACATGAAGAAAGAGCCAGACTCCCCGCTGAAGTAAAGCATAACTTGCTTTTGCCGTTGTTCCACCACAAAAGTGTCAAATTCTTAAGGGCGGACAGAGTCAATTTACCGGATGGTTTGGAAGACCATCCGGTTTCATTTTACATTTGCCGAAGAAAATAATTCAACGACATTTGTACGGAACACAATTTTGAATATATTTGCAACAGAAAATATATGTGATTTTAAGCGATAAGCCAGATGTCTTTGCTCTGAAGGACATCTGGTTTTTCATTTTTTACCGAGGGGAAGTGCCGAACAAGGAGCCTGAAGTTCTTTCAAGTCTTAAAATCACATATATGTCTAAACAGAGAACTCAAGCAAGAATTGTCTGCATCTCCATTAGGATGGAGAAAATCAGACTGGTCAAGGTGAGGGCGTTCAAGCGCTTTCGCAATGGCAAGGTTGAGAAGGTCAAAGCCCATTACCGCAGATATTAGAGCTATCTGCAAAGGCTCTGACCCTCAACCTTTCTGAATGAAACTATCCTATCCCCTCGGTTTTTATATTCTCAGCGATTTTGGAGACAAGGAGCGTGCGGGCTTCTTTGCTGGTCCAGCCTATGTGAGGAAGGAGGATGGCTTTTGTCTTGTCCTCGATCTTCAGGTAAGGGGATGTTTCAGGAATGGGTTCCTTTGAGAAGACATCTATTCCGATTCCCTCTATCAGGTTGTCGTTTAGGGCTTTCACAAGGTCAGTCTCGTTGATGATTCCGCCTCTTCCTATGTTGATTACCTTTGCTGTCTTCTTGCAGAGAGACAGCTTGTCATAAGTCACCAGGTCTCTGGTCCTGTCATTGAGCGGAGCATGTACGGAGATGAAGTCTGATGTTCTGAGGAGTTCTTCCAGACTCAAACTCTGATACTTGTCTGAATGAGGTTTTCCGCTGGTAGCGTAATAGACGACCTCCATCCCGAAGCCTTCCGCCAGGGTGGCCACACGGCTACCTATTGTTCCCAGGCCTATGATTCCGAGCCTTTGGCCTTTGAGCTCCCCCCACTTTCTGGTAACATCGGAGACGAGATTTCCTTTTGTGTATTCTCCGCTTTTCACCTTGTTGTCATAATATGCTGTGTGGCAGGAAAGACCGAGGAGCATAGCCATTGTAACCTGTGCCACGCTTTCTGTTGAATAGCCTGCCACATTCTTTACCGGAATACCCTTGGAAGCGGCATAGCCGAGGTCCACATTGTTTGTTCCGGTAGCGGCTATGCAGATGAGCTTAAGCTTACGGCCCCAGTCAATCTGTTGGCGGCCTATCTGCACCTTGTTGATTATCAAGATATCACAATCACCTATTCTCTCCTCTACCTGATCCGGAGTGGTGAACGGGTATGTTACAAGTTCTCCAAGAGAAGCTATTGGCTCCAGGGAAACATCTTCCCCTATTGAAGCCGCATCAAGAAACACTATCTTCATATCTCTGAATATTTACCAAGCGAGAGCTGAGGCTCCGAGTATTGCGGCATCAGACTCGTTGAGAGCACTGACAAGGACCTTAACCTTACCCTTCCAAAGGAAGACCACATTCTCGTTCATCGAATCCACAAGCTGCTCCATAAAATACTTCCTCGCGTGAGTCAGTCCACCAAAGAGAATGATAGCTTCTGGAGCAGTGAAAGGAATGAAGTCTGCAAACTTTTCTCCCATAATCTTTCCGGTGTATTCGAAGATCTTGACTGCCAGCTTGTCTCCCTTTTCTGCCGCGTCAAACACATCCTTGGAGGTTATGTCTTTCACCTTGCGCAGAAGGCTGGGAGTATTTGTCTTCTCCAGCATTTCCACAGCTGTTCTGGCTACTCCGGTAGCCGAGCAGTAGGTTTCAAGACATCCCTTCTGGCCGCAAGGACAGTCTCTGCCGTTCTTTACAGCACAAGTGTGCCCAAGTTCACCGGCATGGCCGTCGTGGCCGTTTACCAGCCTTCCGTCAACAACTATCCCGCTACCTACTCCAGTGCCCAAAGTGATTACTATAAAGTCTTTCATTCCCTTGGCGGCCCCGTACTTCATCTCTCCTATTGCAGCTGCATTGGCATCGTTGGTCACTATCACCCTCATTCCGCTCAGCTTCTTGGACAGTTCGTTTGCAAAGTGGATTGTCTTGCCTTTGGCCCACATAAGATTGGTAGGTTCAACGATGTCTCCGGTATAGTAGTTTCCGTCAGGAGCTCCTACACCAATCCCGTTGAGGTTGTCCAGCCCGATGTCAACAGTCAGTTCCTTGATGGCATCGCTGAGAAGAGTTATAAACTTGTCAGCCTCCTTGTATTTGGTGCTGATGACTTTTCTGGCAAGGATGTTTCCTTTTCTGTCAACGATACCGATCTTGGCTGTCTGACCGCCGATATCCACACCGGCCACATAATTCTTTTTCATAGTGCAACTTATTTATTGTCAATAATTTTCATCGCGATTATATTAAAGGAGACAGGAGACGGAAGAAACTCTCCTTGACCTTCTGGACTTTGCTCCTCTTTTTCCAACTGTCAAGGGAAACCTCTTCACACAATGAAATATCCCGGACAAAGCGTGCTTCCACGGAAGAAGCGCATCCTCGGTCATACATCACGGACATTATCTCAAAATTGTGCTCAAAGCTCCTCTCATCCATATTGGCGGAACCGATGATAGCCATCTTGGAATCCACGCTTATTACTTTTGAGTGGTTGAACCCGTCTTTGAACAGATAGACCTTGACTCCAGCTTCCAGAAGCTCGGTTATGTATGACCGTGTACAGTAATGAGCCATCTGGCTGTCTCCCTTGTATGGAATCATAAGCCTGACATCTATCCTTCCCAGGGCCGCTACTTTTATGGCATCCAGAATCGTCTCGTTTGGAGTGAAATATGGAGTAACTATGTAAATATGGTCTGTAGCTGAGGTTATTGCAGTAAAATAGCATTGCATGATGCCCGCCCAATCGCTGTCAGGCCCTGATGATATGATCTGGGAATAAACGTTGCTGTTCTTTCCGGACAGGACCTTCTTGCCAACCTTTATATGAGGGAAATACCGCCTGGACAGAAACATCTTATGCTGGACGACGAAATAGCGGTCCAGCATAAAACTGGCCTGCAGGGAGAATACGCTCTCTCCGGTAATCTTCACCTGGGTATCGTGCCAAAGCCCGCCGTTCATGCCGTAATAGTACCTGTCCGCTATATTGACTCCTCCCAAAAAACCGGTATCCCCGTCCACTACCAGTATTTTCCTGTGGTTGCGGTAATTGATCTTGGACATTGGCATAAACAGGTGCACCGGGGAGAAAACCATCACTTCAATGCCGGCGTTTTCCATCTGGCGCCGCAGTTTCCTGGATATCTTCGGACTGCCTACATCGTCATACATAAGCCTGACTTCCACACCGGACTTGGCCTTCTCCATCAGAAGAGAGATGAACTTGTTACCTATGCGGTCATTTTCAAGTATGTATGTCTGGAGATGAATGTGGTTTTCTGCTCCCTGTATGCTGGCATACATTGCATTGAGGGCATCGCGACCATTATAGTAGAACTCGATGTCGTTGTTGAAATCAACAAGGGAATAACTGTTCTTGAGGTTCTGGTAAATGAGTTTTTTGAACGGTTTCATATCCCCCGTAAGGAACTCGGGAGCACTATCAAGTTCCAGGCTCTGGTCTGCACAAAGGTCCTTCCTTACCTTGATGTCGGCCAGCCCCTTTCTGGAGAACAATTTCTTTTTCCTGAAATTCTGCCCGAACGTGAAGTACAGCAGGATACCCAAATACGGCAGAAGGACCATCACGGCAATCCAGGAAAGTGTCTTGACCGGGTTCTGCCTTCTGAGAATCATTGCGACGGAAGCGTAAATCGCTATGCAAAAGTTCATTGCATAGAGAACAGCAGACAGAATCGGCCAGAAAGTATGCCAAGAAAAAAGTATCATTCACCCATTGGTTTGAAAGCTTTGTACAAGACAGAAATGCCTCCTGTCTGGCTCTTGTATCCTGCATCCTGGAACCCCGCTTCGGTGAGTTCTTTGCAAAACATTTCAAATTTAGGAAATTTTTCCACAGACCTTATGAAGTACTCATAAGCGCCCCTGTCCTTCCCCTTAGTAAGGGCAGAAGCCAGGCGAGGAATCATATACTTGAAATATGGCTTGTAAAAAAATCTCATGAAGGCGTTTCTCGGCTGCCCGAACTCCAGGATCAGAAGCGCTCCTCCAGGAGAGAGGACTCTAAGTATTTCTCTCAGCGACGCTGGCCTGTCGTCAAAGTTCCTTATGCCGTAACCGATTGTGACAATGTCTATAGAACCGTCTTCAAAAGGGAGGCTGGCCCCGTCTCCCATCTCAAGCACCGGCTTGGGATACCTGGAATACTTGCCTCTCCAAAGCTCATCTATCTTCTTCCTTCCCACCTCCAGCATCCCTTCGGAAATGTCCGCTCCCGAGACCTTAAGCCACTTCTTTGCAAGAGCAATGCTGAGATCCCCTGTTCCGCAGGCAAGGTCCAGCACCTTTATCGCTGATAAATCTGTACCACGCCTCAAGGCGAGTTCAGAAGCTACGTCTGAAGCCGTACGGGCACAGCTTTTCCTCCAGCTTTTGTCTATGTTCATGGAGAAAAGATGGTTGAAACGGTCGTAGTTCCCTGATATATCGTTGAAAATTGGAGATGTATCCATAACTGTGTGCGAAGTTACAAAATGCACAGCCCAAACCAAAATCTCAATAAAGTCATTGTTATTTCAGCAAAAGTTGTATATTTGCACTCCCTGATTGCCCAGGTGGTGGAATGGTAGACACGCTAGTTTCAGGGACTAGTGCCAGCAATGGTGTGCAAGTTCGACTCTTGTCCTGGGCACTCAAAAAAAGAGGTGATTGTTTCACCTCTTTTTTTGCACCCTTCCACTCCACTTTTCGCACTCAGCGCAAGGGGCCAGCCTGTTCTGAGAAACAGTCTTCTTTCTCCCTGATTAATCTTTCTTCTCAGTGACAATACCTTCTTCCGAGAAGTCCAGATACTTCTCAAGGTTCAACTGGTCAGGATTGGATGGCATTTTAACGCTGTCGCCGACAAGAATGGTCATTATCTTGACATCTGCAGGGCAATAGAACTTTGGAAGAACCGGGCCTGCAACCTTCACAACTCTCAGCCACAGAGCCTCTTCCATGTTCACTTCCTCCAGAAGTATGTTATGGCTCAGGTCGATTGCTTCAACGGTTGTATTGCCTAAATGCAAACGGACAAGCTTAGGGAAAAACCTCAGGAAATCATAATTGTCTATGACGTTGGACCGCCCCCCGAAGTGAAGCGAGAGTGTTGTTGCCTCAGCTGCTTCCGCATAGGTAACCTTTCCGTTCTGATTGGCGTCACATCCTATAAAGCAACGGGAGAAAAAGTTGCCTTCTTCTATGGTGATGAAAACATCATTGCCGTCCTTATCCGTGACAGAGATCTTGCAAGCGTCATCAGTTTCCTTACGGATGTATTTTTTGCTGCTTGTCCAAATATCATCTGAAGTTGGTTTGACCATATTCACGCCTGGGGCAAACAGTATTGTCAGATTCTTGGACCTTGCACCTGTGTAATCCACTTCCCTTATTTTCGGATTGTTCCTCAGATCGATGGTATCCACATCTGTATAACCGGTATAGAGGTACTCAAGGTTAGGGAAATAGCGGAGATCATCATAACTGGAAATTTGGAACATATCGCTTCTGTTCGCCATGAGCGAAAGGCTGATAACAGCTTTGGCTTCCTGTTCCGATACTTTTCCGTCGCGATCGGCATCTGCCTGCACTTTGATACGGTTTTCTTTGAAGCGCAGGTTCTGGGCGCAACTGAGACTTGTTGCCAGCAACCCAAACAATATAAGTATTGAGCGTTTCATAACTATTTAATTTTTAGTGTTTATGATTCAAAGGTCAAAGGGTTCTGCGTTCTTCAGGTTTTTCAGTTTTTTCAGGCTCCTTTGTTATTTTACTTTCTTCAGGTTTTTCTGGGTTTTTCTTGGTGTACAGATAAATAGCTCCTGCTACAAGGGCGATGAAGACGACATATATAAAGATTGCCTGGTTTCCGGTGTGCCTGAGCCAAAGGATAAGGTAGTTGACTGCGCCCAAGACAGCTCCGCCCAGAAGCAGGATGAATGAGGCTTGGATGACTGCTCTTCCGCCTGCCGGTTTAATTTTACCGGTGAAAACCCTGATGAGCACAACGGCCGCCGGCAAAAGACCTACAATCACTGAAATCAGGATTCTCCAATTCCTGCTTTTGCGTTCTTCTTCCTCGTGTTGGGCGATAGACTGTTCAAAGGAATCGAATTTCTCCTTCATTTCCCTGTACTCGTCATTGCCGTAGATTCTCTCAAGCTGTTTAAGATATTCAGAATTGCTACCCTGAGCCTTGAGGCTCGCTCCCGATAGCAGAATGGCAGCCAAAAGGCTGATGATTATTATGTTCTTCATGTAAGTCATTTTGCAGGTTATTTCGAGTCCATAAATCCTGGAAGCAGCTGCTCGACAACTTCCTGTTCATCATTGTTATGCTCCAGTTCCAAAGTGCTTATGCTGAATGCCCGGCCTCCGCCAATCGCTTTAAGTACAGCCTCCTCGTTCCATGCTGCCGGATTTTTGCCGCCAGCTGCATAATAAAGCATTTCCTTTCCCGGTTCTTTCTTGGAAGAACACAGTTCATAATAATGGACTGTATTGCCGGCCGATGTCCGCACTTCTCCTTTCTGTTGCCATAAACCTTTGACATGGTTCTCCTTGTAGATGTCGTTATCGTGTGACAATACCAGATACTGCCGGCGTCCATCCATCCATAGCGCCACTATTTCAGGAGGACTTACAGGATTGGATGACAGACAGAGCAACACCCAGGATTTGCTTCCATCCACGAACTTGTTGCCACGATCTTCCATAAAGGCGAACGGCACGCTGAAATCAGCCCACCAGTCATCAGATGTTATCTGGACAGGGAAGCCTCCGGTCTTTCTGATCCAGTACAAATCCCTTTTACAAGTGGTTGGATTCCACGCAGTAAAGAACAAAAGTACACCATCTGGAGACTGGACATAATTGCTATGATGTTCTGTACCCCTGAAATCATATAAACCAACACTGTCGGAAGCGATATGGATCGATTCAAGCGTTTCACCATAGCTGTCCCACTTTTGAGGGTCCACTGTCACTGGTGGTTCAAGTGACATATTTTCCTTCATCAACGAACGGACCGGCACACCGTCGCGGAGGTAGTATAAAAATATTTCCTTGCCTTCTACAGCCAAGCGCGGGGAAGTAATTTCTATGACCTTGGAACCGTCTCCCGGGTCTGCGGGCTTGGAATCATAGCCGCAAGCAACAACTGCAAGGGCTGATAGCAAAACATAGATTATCTTTTTCATCCTACCTGCGATTTATAATCTTTTCCAAGCTTCATGAGCCTCATTCTCTGACGAGTATGTTCCTCCTACCTGGCGGAAGCCGCGGGAGAAAACCGCATACCTTCCTTCCTGGATTTTGATTATATAAAAAGGTCCCCGATCGCTTTTGTAGCACCGTATATCCTTCATGGTGTCAGACTGCCACCCACCCATGTCAAAATGGATACTCTGACCATTCCAGTTGTATATCGTTGCCTTTGTTCCCTTCTTGTCCCTGGCGATTACGGCGTCACCGTAGTACTCCAGAACTTCTCCGTGGGCTATCTGTTTCCCTTTGTCATCGTAAATGAAGGTATGACTTGCAAGACTTCCTTTCACTTGAGGATCAGGGCCATGCGCAATTATCCTGTGCCCGTCAACTTTCAAGGGAAGAACCTTGATGTTGTAACCTGAGGCGATGCTTTTTCCAAAGACATCCGTAACTCTTTTGTACCCTTCAGAATATTCCCTCACGATGACTTCTCCTTCGCTTTCAAACCGGATATCCTTAAGCGCCACCTTTTTGCCACTCCGGTCTTCATCTTCGCTCTCAGCCTCATACGCGAAATATTTTCCGGAATCCTTGTCGAACATCAACGTCATCCACAGAATATACCCGTCTTGCTGGCGTTTGCCAAGTACTACAACTCCCTTCGGAGTGTTGGTGTAACGCTCAATGTCATAGTCTGCAAAGACTCCCCATCCACCTTTCTGGCTCCGGCGGAAGTGATTCATATCCACAGTTCCCCAAGGATGCTCCCCTTCTATGCTTTGGAGCTTGTCATAGACGATGCTGTGTTCGTTTATGCCGGAGAATAAAGGAGCTTGTGTCATCAGAGGACAAGGCATAATGGGATTGCCTACTGACGGTTTCTTTTTTTCAGGTGCCGGGGTATAGTCTTTCAGACTTGTGCTGGAAGAAGCGGAACCGGCAGGTTTTTGGCTGGATGATGCTGAAGCTGAAGGTCTGGAGCCAGACGGATTGCGCATGGATGCCAGAGTGGCTTTGCCTCTGCTGGAAGCAAGTTTAAGCGCAACAATGTTGTCTCGCATCCTTATGGCATCTTTATCCCTGCCGCTGTTTGAATACTCGTGCCATTTGTTGAATGCATATCCTATGGTACAATCCGATTTGTGCGACTTGTTGTTACTGGCTCCGCAATATGGGCAAATATCCATCAAGATTGTCCAATATTCCTTGTTGGTCAGTGGTTTGCCATCGATGAGCCCAAAAAAGTTGCTGTCTGAATAAGGCTCGTCTCCGCGATTGGAAGACCGGGTCACAGGTTTGTTGGAGCTTGATTTGGAATCGGAATCTTCCTGAGAAGACCTGTAATGAGGGCATGAAGGCTTGTGAGCCCCCACACCACCGCATTCGGCACAGGCAGCGGCACTTACAGGAGGCACATAGACTTGCGCATCAACCTGACCTGACAAAAACAAGAACGCCAGAAACAGAGCTGCTGCCAAACTTGTAAATCTTTTACCATACATAATCGTTGTTTTAGGTTAATAGAATTCAGTTTATGCAAAACTAGAGAATCGTAATGTGCTTTTTGTGGTGGAATCCACCACAAAGGCCTGTGGAACGGATTTTATTTCTCAAGAATTGATAAATTTGAAGTCGGAATGCGCTGTTTCGTAACCATATTTCTTCTGTTTGTTTCTTTGGGTCTTTCTGCCCAGAAAGCGCATTTTGTCAACTACGGGCCGGACAATGGTCTGGCATCTTCCTCTGTTTATGCAATCACCCAAGATGACGAAGGCTTGCTGTGGGTTGGCAGCAGATCAGGATTGTTCAGTTTTGACGGCGACAGATTCCGGCTTTTCAACGAAGGTCTTCCTGCATCAAGGGTGACATCCCTGACCATGGACAGGAACAACCGCCTTTGGGTCGGTACTGCAAAGGGGCTTGTTGTCATGGAGAACTCTGTCTTTTCCAATGAAAACAGAGAATTGGCAGGCAGACATATACGCGCACTGCTCACAGACTCTGACGGTTATGTGTGGGCGGCCACTCTCGACAGCCTTATTTTCAAACTCCAATTCAAGGATGGTATCCAGACTCTGGCATCGCTGAGGTATGACATAGTCCACTTTGAAGGGGATTACCCCTACCAGCAGCTCTATGAAGATTCATCAGGACGTATCTGGTCGGGCGGCAGGATCGTACACTGCCAGTATATTGAAGACAAGAGAAAACCGGTTGCAAAGCACCGCTTTGAAGAAGAATGCGCCATGGGAAGCTACGCTGAAGCCGGAGGAATCTTGTATGGATTCAGCGATTATACATCAGAGCTTCTCATCATTGAAGGAGACGAACCTCTCAATTTAGGCCGTTTGCCATTAGCACATGCGTCACTTCTTGCCGACAGCAAAGGAAGAATCTGGGCTGCAGGCTCTTATGGACTAGCTCTTGTGAATACAGAGAATCCTGAGCTCTCTGTTGTTTACAGACATATCGCCGAAGATCCTCATTCTGTTTCTTCCCGGGAACTGTACTGCATATTTGAAGATAACCGTGGCAATATCTGGATTGGTGGAGACTGCGGACTGTCTGTCTTGTGCAAGGAGCTGCAGATTGTCAAGACCGTCGAATCTCCTTCAAAACAGGTAACATCTCTCATGCAAGCCTCCGGAGGGCAGTTCTGGATAGGAACGGCTGACCGCGGGGCTTTTGTTGACGGGAAAGCGGTCGGCTATCCTGTATCCGGCCGCTCCAAAGACGGTTACGTTTCCTGCCTCTATGAAGACAAAGACGGTACTGTATATATCGGATACTGGAACAATACCGGTTTTGATATCTATAAAGACGGCAAAACCAGCCGTGGAAAAATAAGCGGACCTGTCCCCGTTAAACAACACCCAGTTGCAGAAGGGGACCTCATAACGTCCAACTGGATAGCTGACTTCCTGGAAACATCTGACAGAAGATTCTGGATTGCCACCTGGGAAGGTGTCGGACTCAACGAATTCGACAGAATGAACGGCAAGACGCTTCATCCTGAATGGCTCAGTCCGTTCAAATACCCTACTCCCGACAAAGATTCAAGCATATATATCAGTTCCAGACTTGGAAGCCGGCTGATTGAGGACAAGGAAGGGAATCTGGTTTACGGAACCACCGAGGCCGGCCTCAATGTAATTGACCGCAACACCCGCCATGTAACTAAATATTTGCCAACCAACTCCACAATACCGGACAATTACGTCACCGACCTTTGCATTGCTCCTGACGGCAAAATCTGGGCAGCTACCCGCAGCGGTTTGTGGACTATATCAGGAGAAGTGTACCTGAAAGGAAAACTCGTACAGTCAGTGGAAGCCGATGACAAAGGAAGGTTATGGGCCGGAACTGAAGAAGGATTGTATTTCGTTGATACTGATGAAAGTATAGGTATAGTAAGAAAAGGACTCGGCTTGCCTTCAGACATATACGGAGAACATGTTTCCTGCAAACTGACGGATGGTTCACTCGCCTTCGGCGGATCTTCAGGCGCCGCTGTTTTCCATCCCGACAGCCTGCTTGCCATCAATGCAGAAGGAAACCTTCCACTAAGTTTTCTCCTTCAGCACCGCTATCGCCTTAACAACGGTAACTGGGTCTACAAACAATTCTCGGGATTGCCTGACAAGATGATGCCCGGGCTCTATACCGTGGAAGTGCAATCTTCGGATGTATTCGGCAGGTGGGAACACGGAAAAACCGTTTCAAGGGAAATCAGAGTCCCTATGCCTCTGCTTCTGAGATGGCATTCCCTTTTGCTTTACGCTGTCCTGCTTTGGCTTGCCATCTGGCTGGTTATCAGGTTTAGAGAAAGAAAGACACGCCAAGAAATCGCGAAGAACCTTTTCTACTCCATCATTTCACACGATTTGAAAGGTCCCGTTTCCGACATCAGACAACTCACCGACGTGCTCGACAAGAATTTTGAAGGCCTTTCCGCCAAAGAGATACAGATGGCGCTCTCGGAAATAAGGACTGCTGCCTCCGGAACATCCGATCTGCTGGACAACCTCCTTCTCTGGTCTTTGAACCAGAAGCAGAACCTCCAGCCCCAGTTAAAGGAAGAAAGACTCGGAGATATCGTGGAGGCGGCACTCAGCAGCGTAAGCTGGAAGAACCTAAAAATGCAAATTACCGGAGATACCGGCTCCACCATACTGACAGACAAAAATATGCTGACAACCTGCCTGAGAAACCTGTTGAAGAATGCAGTGCATTGTTCTCCAAAGGGAGGAACCATAACCATCAATGTCACTCCGGCTGAAATTACCATCAGCGACCAGGGTCCGGGTATGGATTCCGAAATCCTTCAGACTCTGTCCAGGCCCGGACACCTGGGACTTGTAATCACACGTGAACTGTTGGAAAGAATGGGAGGAAGTCTGAAAGGTAGAAATCTCCCTGAAGGAGGCTGCGAAATGACAATAGAACTGCAATGACAAAACAACTGAAAATCTTGCTTGTGGAAGACTCCACCGTCTTTGCCATGGGGCTTAGGCTGGCAATCGGAACAGACGGAATATCCGTAAACCATGTCACCACACCATCTTCTGCGATATCTTTCCTTATAGAACACCCTGATACAGAGGTTGCTGTCATAGACATCTCCCTTGAATCAGAGACAGACGGCCTTACGCTTCTGGAAAGCATAAGGGCAGCCTTCCCATATATACGGACAATGATACTCTCCCACTACAAGCACCCAGGCTACATACTGCTTGCCATAACAGCCGGTGCCGGAGCTTATCTGTCCAAAGATTCTTCCCCGGAAGAGATACTGGAAGCAATACGGAAGATTGCAGACGGCTATACCCTGTTTTTCGGCAACACCATCCCAAGGGAACTCCTGAGCTCCCTGTTCGGTGGAGAAAAAGAAATGCAGAAACGCAAACCTATAGGTCTCAGTGCCAAAGAACTGGAAGTGCTCCAACTTGTAAGTTCAGGCTACAGCAACATCCAGATAGCATCAGCCTTGAACATTGCCACAACCACCGTTGAAACATACAAGGAGCGTATCAAGGGAAAATTTGGTTTAGACACAATCGTAGAATGTGTAGCCTCTGCTGTCGCTAGAGGAATCATCAAAGTTTGAATCAATCCGGTGTCAGATTGTTTCAAGAACCTTTGTGAGTTCTTCTGCAAGGGAGGTGTTGTAACCTTGTGAGTAATAGACAATGCGGCCGAAACTGTCGCAGAGAGCTATGACAGGGAGTATCTTGCCATCCTTCTTGCACCCTCCCGCAAGCATCTTCCTCACTGAGTCATCTTTGTCAGCACCGGCTACAAGGCCGTCCAATCCATTTGGCCGCGCCTGTCCAAGGGCAACTACCGGAAGCTTTTTATCGTTGATTTTATCGGCGATTGAAGTCATCTGCCTGACTGCGTGAGTGGTAGGCTCATCCTTGTAGCCAAGGCAGCAGACCAGGAAATATCCCCTTCCTGTCTGAGAGAGAATGGAGACTTCCTTGCCGTCCCTGAGGAACTTCTTTTCCGGATCCATTGAGCCTATGACAGAGATTTTGTTGTCGGACTGCCTGAAAACGAAGGCGGTTTCTGTAGTCTTGCCCTCTTCTATCGGGAAAAACTCAATATGGGCCAGCACGCTGCCGTCTGCCATGCGGTTCCCGGTGGTAAGCATATAGTAGCCGCAGTCAAGAGGATAAGGCTCAGCGAACATCTTGCTGAAAGGAATGTCTGAGTTTTCATCCAGGGCCAGCTGTACAGCCTTGCTGCCGTCAACCTTGGAGATGGAGAAGTGCCTGTAATACATAGGATCAGTCTTCTGCGGCTTGAGGCCTGGCTTCATATCAGCTGAGAAAGTGGCACTGAGAAATCCCTGTGGAGCAGGCTTTCCGGTGCGAAGGTCTATCCAATCCTCCCCCTGCCTGTACTGGGCCTTGCCTGTAGCCTCGTCTATCCTTGCCTCGAATCCCTTGACCCTGCACAGGGCGACAAAGAAAATGTCCTTGGAAAGAGGATCCGCCAGTCGGCTTCTCCATACGAAAACAGGTGGGATCCTGAGTCTTTGGGGATTATCTGTGCTGTCCACGGCTATATTCTCGTCGGTCCATTTGGCAATATCCGCAGGGGTCTGGAACTCAAGTCCCTGTCCGATTTCTGCAAAGAACGGATAAAGGAATTCCATCTCGATTCTCGGGCAATGGACATACTCGTTGAAAGGTTCCTCAGCGTGAGTGCAGGCATCGGTGAGGACATCCAAAGTAACGTCATTCATGTCTTTGGCAGACAGAGACTGCATAATGCCCGCATAAAGCGGAATGCGTTGGAGGCTGTCAGCATAATTCCAGAAAGAATCAATCACAGCCTGGTTTCCCTTCGGCCGGGCTTCACGCATCTGGTTCTCTTTTTCAAACCTTGCCTTGTTCTCAGCGATTTCTTCTTCTGTCGCAGAGGAAGGAATCGGGTTCTCGGCAGGAGGAACTATATCAAAATCAAAAGAATACGGTTGGCCGGCAATCTTGTCCAAGACAATCCTGGTAGTGTCAGCATAAGCCTTGCCTATCCCGAACCGACTGCCGTTGGAGGCCATTACAAGCATATCTCCTTTTCCGGTGGTAAGAGATGCCTGCCCTTTCCGGTCTGTATTGTATGTGGCCACGGTGTAGAACTCGGCGTAGTTGTAAATCTTGAAAGATACCTCAGCGCCTTCAACAGGTTTTCCGGCTTCATCCACTACCGCTACAACTCTCTTAGCTACAGGGACATAATTAGCTGTGACATTGATTTCCGTATAGGCCGGGGTCTTCTGAATCACTTCCTCCGGGCCGTCATAGTCTTTCCCGAAGACCTTGGTATGCAGCAGCATAGCCCTTGAAACCGGAGCGTTGAACCACGCCATGTCCAGCTTAGGTTCCGGCTCGCAGGCTCCGATGAAATGCCATTTGCCGTCATCTGAGATTGCTTCCACCCAGGCGTGGTTGTCATCCGTGTGCGCCCACCTCGGAGTATAGACCTGGCGGGCCGGTATTCCTACGGCTCTCAGAGCAGATACCGTAAGCACGGATTCTTCTCCGCATCTTCCCAGACCTTTGCGGATTGTAGCCAGCGGAGAAGACGTCCTGGCATCTGACGGGGCGTAGGTGGCCATCTCGTGGCACCAATGGTTTATTTCCAGTATGGCCTGTTCCATCGTCATTCCCTGGACCCTGGAGCAGAGGCTGTCAGCCCACACGATGCGGAAATCATCCAGGTTCTCGTTATTGACCCTAAGCGGCAGGACAAAGTACTTGAAATCCCTCTCGGAGATATTCCATTTCATCTTTTTCCTGACATCAAGAGTCTTTTGTACATTCCTCTCCCAGAAGTCTTCGCTGTAAGTAACCCGGTCAGCACTGCTCATATTGTCCCTAAGGAAGTCTTTGTAACAATCCTCAGACCTGGAAAGCGAACAGGAACCCAGAAGAACAGAAATAACAGCTAAAACTGAAACAAATGCAAGAATCTTTTTCATATCTGCAAATTTACCAAAAAAAGGAATTTGATTATTTTTGTGATATGGGTAATGGAAAACTATATCTGGAAAGCTGCTGCACAAGCCTTGATGAGGTAAAAAATGCCTGCTTGTTTGGCGCAGACAGGATAGAACTCTGCGAGGATATCTCGGTTGGAGGAGTCACACCGTCCCTATCCCTTGTGAAAGAGGTTCTTTCCTCATCAGCGATTCCGGTGAACGTGATGATCCGCCCCAGAGGAGGGAACTTTGTCTATTCAGAAGAGGAGATTGTGAAAATGCTGGCCGATATCCGTTTAATCGGCAATTTGGAAATAGACTGCAAACGGGTAAACGGGTTTGTATTCGGATGTTTGACCTCTGAAAATGAGGTAGATATGCCAACAATGCGAAAACTTGTTGATGCCGTGAACTGTCTTAACCGCCACTATGGCATTACTTTCCACAGGGCCTTTGACTGTGCAAAAAATCCTGAGAAAGCGCTTGAGGATATAATCTCCATTGGCTGCACACATCTTCTGACCTCCGGAAACATGGAAGATGCCTTTGTCGGAAGATACAATATAGCCCGTCTGGTAGGACAGGCCGCAGGAAGAATCACCATCATAGCGGGAAAAGGCATAAGGAAGAGCAACCTCCATCAAATCGCAGAGGATTCAAAAGCCCCTCAGTTTCACGGCACCAGCCTATTCTAGTCCGGCCCTGAGACTGATGCCTAAAGGAACGCATCAAGGCAAAATCCGGCTTTGACGCACTGTAGTTATCTTGAATGCAAGCGGCTCTTGACGAAGGCCCTTAGGCAGTTTTACGGTGACAACACCATCTTTTATTGTTGTCCTGAGGCTCTTGCCTGTATTGAGAAGCAAGACCTTACCCTCTGGAAGATATCCCATATATCCTTTCCAATGAACGGAATCGGGCAACTGCTCTCCATCTCCGAGGGCATAAACCGCATAAACAGTTTTGCCGTCTTTGGACTTTGAAAACCAGAGATTCCCTTCATTGTAATGCTCAGCGATGCGGGTGGAGTAGATGGCTTCTCCGCATCTTGAGAGCCATTCCCCTATTTCGTCCAGTATTGTTATGGCTTTGTCTTCTATCAAGCCTTCAGGCGTAGGACCGACTCCCAGGACCAGGCTGCCGCCCTTTGCCACTATCTCGGCCAGGATGCCGATTACTTTCCTTGACGACTTGAAGTTTCCGTCCGGAACCCATCCCCAGCTGTCTGTCAGGGTGATGCAGCTTTCCCAAGGATGGTTGATCTGCTTTTCAGGTATGGACTGCTCCGGAGTCTGGTAATTCTCGTTCGGCCCTTTGATTGTGCGATCTACACAGATGAGCCCGGGACTTGTCTTGCGGGCCTTTGGAAGTATCTCGTTGATGCCCACGGCGTCTCCTGTTATCCAGCCTCCGTCCAGCCAGAGGATGTCAAGTTTGCCGTAACGTCCACCTGTAAGCTCCCGGAGCTGGTTCTGAGTGTATTCCACATAACTCTGCCACCAGTCAGGATGCTTCTTTACGTCATAGTTCGGATGACGGTTGGGAGTGGCGTAGTAAGAGTTCCAGAAACCTTGGTGATGCCAGTCTGGTTTGGAGAAATAGGCCCCGGTCATAAAGCCTTTGTCGCGGAAGGCTTCAAAGACATATTTTGCCACATCCTTCTTGGGATTATCCTTGAAAGGTCCGTGCGCAATGCCGTAATCTGAGTATTGAGAGTCGAACATGCAGAAGCCGTCGTGGTGTTTGGTGGTGAAAATCATGTATTTCATTCCGGCGCGGGAAAATACCTCAGCCCATTGTTCAGGGTTGAATTTCACCGGGTTGAACTCATCGCTGAGCCCCCAATACCATCTTTTGTAATCTTCATACACGCTTCCTTCCGGCCTTTTTATCCAGTCCTCGTTGCAGATGCTCCAGCTTTCTATGATACCTGGAACAGAATATATGCCCCAGTGCATCAGAACCCCGAATTTGAGGTCTTGCCACCGGTCCAGCTTTTCGAGCACAGCCTTGTCTGAAGGCCACTGGTAGCCGTCAGCCTGCTTCAGGACATCTTCCCTGTCCTGGGCATGCAATCCGGCCGAAGCGAAAACAGCAAAAAACAGAAATAAAAATTTCCTGTATCCCATATATCAACAGCGATGTCTATGAGATTTCAACTTTGAGACCTTTGGTCATGCTAAGTATTTTCTCTACGGTGGAAAGGTAGAGTCTGTGTTTAACGTGAAGGTCGAATGTAGCCTCGCTGCCTGTCACTGTAAGCAGGTGGATGTCCGCTCCCATATTCTTTATAGCTTCTATTATGGAAGACAATCGGTCGTTCTCTACGGAAAAAATGGTCACAGTGAGGATTTTCTCTCCTACTTTGTGGGTAATGAAATGCATAGCCTCAAGGCAGATAATGGTCATAAGAGTTGCAGCTATGGATACCGTGTACATGCCGGCACCGCTGGCAAGACCGATGGCTGCAGCTACCCAGAGACCGGCCGCGGTTGTCACACCGCGGACCGCGTTCTTCTGGAAGATTATTACACCGGCACCAATGAAACCTATACCTGAGACCACCTGCGCAGCTACTCGGGCCCTGTCGTAATTGCCTTCGAAGGCGAATTGGGAAATAACCATGAACAAAGCACTGCCAAGCGCCACCACAAAGTGCGTGCGGATGCCAGCCTCCTTTGCTCTCATCTCCCTTTCAAAGCCAATCATTCCACCTAAAAGTCCTGCCGCAAAAATCCTAAGTATAAAATCCCATTCTATTGTCATAATGCCGTTGTTTTTAATTGTTTAAAATAACCCTGGGGTATAACCGTACCAATGTAGGACGGTCTGTCCCCAAAGAAGTATCATCAGCCAGCTGATAAACATCATAGTGATGCCGAACTTGAAAGTATCGCTCCAGCTGTACTGGTTTGTAGTATAGAGCAAGGCTGCCGGCTTGCTGTTGAAAGGAAGCACATAAACGTGTCCTACCAGCATCGCGATCGGGAATGCCAGGCTCATAATCGGATACCCGAAACTCTGTGCAACTCCAATGGCTATCGGTACAAAGATAAGCGTTTGCATGGTTTTGCTCTGGAAAATCAGGGCAGAAATAAGCATCGTACTTGTAAGTATCATGTACAGAGCCCAATATGGAGTTTGTGCTGTAATGCCTAACGATTCAAAAGCCGCATTGACCGCAGTACCTGGAAGTCCGGTGGCATCCAATCCGGCGCCCAGTGTATAGGCTCCGGCCGAGAAGAGCAGAAGATGCCAAGGTATATCAACCTCGTTCCACTTGACCACCCCTATCTTCGGCATCAGAGCCACTACGGCACCGATGAAAGCTACGGCTGTCTGGTTGATTCCGTGCTGCTTGTCCGTAGCCCAGAGAATGAGCACGCAGAGGAAGATGGCAATTGCCTTGTATTCCTCGCCTTTCATCTTGCCCATACCCTTGAGTTCTTCCCTGAGCCTTTCCATACCTCCCGGAATCTGAGGTTTGGCCTCGTCTTTCTTCATCGGGAAGATTATCCTGGTACCAACGAACCATCCGATGAGTATAAGTATCACGCTCATCGGGAAGGCTGCCTTGAACCAGTCCTGATAACTGAATGAACCTATGCCCATCGCTCCGGCAATCAAGCTTCCTGCAAGCAGGGTGGCGCCTGAACCGGTAAGGAAGGCATTGGCTCCCAAATTGATCTGGAAAAGGTTCTGAAGCATCAGGTTCCGGCCGAAGTTGTTGCGGTTGGTCCCGCCAGTTGCCCCATAGATGGCGCAAATCACCATCATTATAGGGAGCAGGATGGCGGCCTTTGCAGTAGTGGCTGAAATGAATGCGGAAAGCACCAGGTTGATTATGATGAAGCTGAATATCACTCCGCCTGCACTCTTGCCGAATTTCAGCACGAACCAGAGCGCAAAACGCTTGGCCGCCTGTGTCTTCACAAGCATTGAGGCAAGAACGAAAGAGAGAATGTTCAGCCACATCACAGGATGGCCTAGCTGGGCGTATGCCGTCTTGTCGGTTGTGATGTTGGTCAAAACTATCGCGAGTATCACTATCAGCGATGTCAGATAATTAGGAATGGCTTCCGTTATCCACAGCACTATAGCGGCCGCGAAAATGGCCAGCATCGCATAGTTCGCCCTGATGAAATCCCCGGCTCCCAGCTCTCCCAGCCTCTTGGCAGCAGCACCTGTAAGTGAATCTGTATCAAGATTGTCCAGGAAAGGAATCTTGACCACATAGTATAAAAGAATGAACACCAAGATAGCGAGAGGGCCGCCGAAGCGCTGCATGGTCCGCTCGAAGCCGGATTTCTGCATCTTCGGCAGCTTCTCGATCTTGTAGTTGTTCATGTCAAGAACATCCATCACTTCCAGTTCTTGTACGGATTCTTCATCAACATGGAGTTGTAGTACTTGACGTCTCCGGTGACTTCTTCACCCAGCCAAGCCGGCTTGTCAAAAGCCTCGTTCTCGCTTCCAAGCTCAACTTCAGCAACTGTAAGGCCTTCGTTGTCGCCATAGAACTCGTCCACTTCAAAGGTATGTTCGCCAACCTTTACCAGATAGCGGGTCTTGTCGATAACGCCAGGCTCACAGATCTTGAGAAGGTCCTGAACCTCAGAAACAGGGATTTCCTTCTCCCACTCGAAGCGGCTGGCTCCGCTGTCGGAACCTATGCCCTTGATGGTGATGAAGCCCTTGTCCCCCTTGACCCTTACTCTTACGGTTCTCTCAGGCACGCTGCTAAGATAACCCTGGGTAATGCGGGTGGCCTTGAAGGCGGCTTCCTTGAAGTCGCCCTTGACCAAGAATTTGCGTTCTATTTCCTGTGCCATTTTATTCGTTTGCTAATGGTTTGTCACTCATTCCAATTACACGCTTGATAGCCTGGAGATAGTTGATGTTCTCAACACCCTCGAGACCCACGTCCTTGATGGTCTTCTTGATATCCTCGATCTCAGTGGACTCGGAGTTGATGGTAACAACCTTTGCCCCGTTGATCAGAACATTGCCGACCTCGCAGATGGTATTGTTGACCATATAACCGAATCTCTGCTTGTGAACCCTCACGGCGGCAAGGTCAGGATTGGCCTTTACCATAGCGATGAACTCCTCATAAGTGTAGGTGTCCTTTGTAAGGGCAGGCATCTCAACCATGAATGCAGGGAAGACTTCCTTCTCCAGAACCTCGCGGCTGATAGGGAATTCGCCCTTCATCAGAGGGTTCCACTGCTCCAGACCGTCAACGCTCTGGACAAATGTCTTGATGTCCATCTTGCCGTCACGGATCTTGGTGTTGTTGATGTCGTTCTTTGCTGAGATGATGTATATCTCGTCGCTCTGCCTTTCCCAAACCTTCTCAGGAACAGGAACTGAAAGACGGGCCATTCTCTTGTGGGCTTCACAGAAGCACTGGCCGAAGCTTCGGAATTCAAACCTAGGCTTGCTTATTTCACCGATTTTTAATTCTGCCATATCGCTGAATATTTAAAAATTACATAAGACCGGTTACAGGGTCTGAATTGTCTGTAGAGTTCTTTGCACCAGGAGTAGCTGAGGTGTAGCACCAATTGCCGGTTCCGTCCGGAACTCTTGTATAAGAAGCAGGAGCGGTCTTGGAAACTGTCACAAGGTTAAAGTCGTCCAAAGCATTGCCTACAGGGTCGTTAAGCTGGACTCTTACGGCCTTCTTTGCAGAAAGACCGGAAGCGAACACGAGTTCAGAATCATAACCCTCCTGGGCACCTCCGGAAACTACGACATCCTCGCTGTAAAGAAGGAGGAATGCACCCGGAGCAAGATCGCGGTTAGGACCGGTCCATACATCCTTGGTATCCTTCAATATCTTGATTCCCTTGATATTGATTGGAGCACTGCCTGTGTTGATAATCTCGATAAACTTGTCATTACCGTTGAGTTCATTGAGTTTAAGAGGGGTGAAGTCAATAGGAATAACTCCCACAGTGTATGAGCCTTCCTTGGAAGTAACTGAACCTCCATCAGTTGATGCCTCAACATAGTACTTTACCTCGGTACCCATCGGCTGAGCCGGGATGACTCCCGTGAAGCTCTCCCCGAGTCCTTCCATCTTAACCTTGGCCACAGCTGCGCCGCCTGCCTTGTAGAAAAGATTAACCTCAGTTACCGGAACCAAAGCGGAAACGAGGGCCGTAACGGTCACGCTTTCTGTCTCGTCGTATGCTATAGTATTTGATAATTCAGAAACGGTCGGGATAGGATACAGTTTGTCCTCAACACATGAACTGAATGCGAAAAGCATCGCGAATGCTGCTATAAATAACTTTTTCATAATCTTTGTCAATTTTAGAAGTCAATCTCAAAACGAAGTCCAATCATATGGTAGTCAACACCGGCCTTGTTCTTGCCTTCGACAACCTTTGTGTAATCCTTTGTAGGGTTGCCGCCTGCATCGTGGCCTACGAACAGCTTGTTCTTTCCGTTTGCATAACGGTCGTTGTTGTTGAACTGATAGTTGAGAACTATCTTAACGTTGTTGTTTACCTGCCAGTTAAGACCCAGGGTATAAGCCTCGGCTGAACCGCCATAAACATTCTTGTAGTTGAGGTCACAGTACTCGTAGCGAGCGCAGAGTTCGATGTCACCCCACTTGCGGCCACGGGTAACCTTGGTGTACTTGCCGCCGTTTGCGTCATAGTTCTGGCTTCCGCCGAACAGAAGGTAACCAGCCTGTGCATACCATCCGCCGAAGTTCTTGGTGGTTGGGTCTGCTGCAGTCTTCTTGAAATGAACGTTGTCACCGATGTAGGCAGCCTCGTAGCGGAGTCCCTGATAGTGACCTGCAAGCTCAACTGTCCACAGGAAGTTGTGGTCATAACCTGGAAGAAGGTCTGTGTCGAGGTACTTCTTGCGGTTGATGGAAGTGGAGTTACGTGCACTTGCCCTGTAAGCTCCATACTCCTTAGGATCTACGCTGGTAAGAGCCCTGCGGTAAGATCCGGCAAAACCGATGTGGAGACTGGCATCATGCATCTTGTAGAGAGGACGGAAAACAACCTTACCGGTAATGGAGTAACCGGTGTTGCGGCCGTAGTCCTTGTTGTTGTCCTGGACATAGCCGATTTCCTCAGCTCCTGCAACATCCTGGGCAAAAGCTCCCAGAGAGCCCCAGAACCAGTCCTTTGCATACTTGGCGTTGATACCAAGATGACGGCTTGGAGCCAGAGCGGAAGTAACCATAGGCCTTTCCATGAACTGCAGATAACGGGAAGTCGTGTTGCGGTTCAAAGAGAAGTTCTCCTTGAAGTTACCTACCTGAAGATCCAGGTTTGGAACACCTGTGTAACGAACGATAGCGTCCTTGAGTTCTATCAGACCGTCTGCAAGGTCCATATCGAACTCACCATACCAGTCCTCGTTGATCTGGCCTTTGATAGCAAAACGGGCACGGCGGATGCTTACTCCGTTACCGATGTTGTCATAGTCCTTGTCCTGACCGAAGAAAACTGCTCCGTCAGCCTGGATACGGGTGTCGAACCAGAGCTTGTAGGCACTGTTCTGGGATTCAAAAACCAGTATTCCGTCCTGAGCCTCAACATCGAGCCTGTCAGACTTGACTGCTACTCCATACTGGTTGCGCTTAACTTTTTCCTGGGCGAACACTGCAGATACAGAAAGCAGTGCAACCGCCAGCAATAACAATGTTTTTCGCATAGTAATTAATAATTTGGTTTACATTTAGTTAATGAGTTCATTAATTTATATTGACTTTATATATTCCGTAAGGTTATCGCTCCGCTTCAGCCCTAGTTTGGCCCTTAGGCGGTAGCGGTTTATTTCCACGCTTTTAGGGGTTATGTTCATCAGCGATGCGATATATTTGCTGGAAAAGCCCTGTCTGAGAAGGTTAGCCAGCTTACGCTCGTTTTCCGTAAGCTTAGGGAAACTCTCAGCCAATCTCTCGTTGAAATCTTTGTGGAGTTCCTCGCTTCGGGCGTAAAAGTCATTCATCTCTCTGGTAAAATACATCCTTTCCCTGAGCGACCTGAGAAGGGAATCTGTTCTGGCGTCCTTTTCAGCTCCATCCCTGGTTGCCCTGACATCTTTCAGCTGCTCATACACGCTTTCCATAAAATCCTTCTGGTCGCTGATGCCAACAGCAAAGTCCACGAGTTCCTTACGCTTGAGGTCCAACTTGTTCAGAAGGTCTTTCTCGGTCATCTCGGCCCTGACTTCAAGAGCTGAGAGGGATTTCCTGGTGGAATACACCTGCTGCTCGTGGGCCCTGGCTACCTGCTGATTGATTATCCTCTGGCTCTGTACCCTCATATAGACAATCACCCCGGCTATCAGTATTATGATACCCAGGACGATGAATGTTCCGGTCAGCTCTCCGTCCATTATCCTTCCCAGAGAGAAAGCCAGGAGGAAGGCCAGAACAGGAGATATGTAAGAAGAAATGATTCCTTTCAGAAGAATAGGCCCATCCACCAGGGTACGTTTGCTGCGCAGGCTTATCCCAGCCAAGGCGGCCAGGTAAAGCGTTCCGGCCGGAAGCGGGGTTGCTGCAAGCCCGAGGCGGAGCGGGGCCGGGCTGGTAAAAAGGACAAAGCAGACCAGCATGCTCAGCATAAGGCTGATGATGGCCTGTGGATTAGTATCCAGTTCATAATCCGCGATGTACCATTTGCTCATGGTCAAATGGCGGAAAACGAAAGGCAGAATAGCCAGAGCCGAGCCGCCAACCACCCATACTGCATTTTCCCCCAGACCTGAAGGCAGGAACGCAAACACTATGGAATTGTTCACAGCCGCAGCGATGGCCAGCAAGAATGCCACTATTGTCGCCGCGGAAAGGAAACGTCCCTCCGTGACTGCAAAATGAGACTCACGCCTTCTCCCCGTAGCAGCAAAAATGCTGTAAATGCCGGCAGCCGCCAAAGCGCAAATCAGCGGAGCCGCAATCCAGGAGGAAACATAAGGCAGCACATCTGCAAAAGCCAGAGAGCCTCCGCAGGCAAGCCCCATTCCGGCAACAGCCGCCACAAAGGCGAACGGAACCGCAGCATAACGGCTGAATCCCAAGATAATTACCGCCGTAACAGCAGTAGCTATCCCCACCGGGAGCACATTGCAGACAGCCTCCGGCTTCATAAGCCCCTGTGTCATCTGGGTGAAATGCTCCGGAGAGAGAACCGGCAGGACAATGCCGCCAAGCAGAAGAACCGGAACCAGAATCCTGACAGCAATCCTCTCCCCCGCGCCGGAAGCCAGTATGCTGCCACTGACATAAGGCAGGTCCAGCAGCATCAGCATCGTGCCAGCAAACAGGACAGAGATTACTATGTACAGAATGCTATCCATTTACAGCGCCCTTTTGATTGTCATTACGGAAAGCTGCTCGGCAACCTTTACGGCAGCCTTGGAAAGATCCTCGATATGCAGCGCAAAATACCTGAGGTGGAACTTTTCGCTGAGCTTGAGATTATCCATATCGTGGAAAACGGTTCTCTTTATGGACTGGGAAAGTTTCACAGCCTCCTTCTCGTAGAAATAGACCTGAGCTGTAGTCTCGGCCACACTCTTAGGGGAAGTGAAATAGGCATTGGTGCCCGGAATGGTGCTTTCAGCGGCCATAGCGGCCAATTCGCTGAGCTTTACAAACTCCCTCTTGAGTTCTGAAGGAATCTTCGGAGACTCTATCTCAAACTGGATAAGGTCCGTGCTGATAATTATGAAAATATGGTCGAACCTCTCCAGAAGCCTCATGATGTCTCCCCTGGAACGGATCAGATATCCCCTGGAGTACAGGATATTCTCGATTTCCTTGATTCTTGACGATGCCTCGGTCTCCAGGGAGGCCATCTTGCCTAGATTCTCGGTAAAACTCTCCTCGTCCCCGTACAGATAATTCTTGACACCTTCCTTGAATACCAGCAGAGACTGGTCCACCGTTTCCATCAACCCTCCTATGCTCTTTTCCAGCCTTGCCGATTTCCTTGAAAATATTTCTGCCAAACCCATACCTATTTATATTTTGGTTTTTGCAGTACAAATATATGCAAATAGAACAAACAAAATACATCTTGTAGAGTTTAAAACCCTACATAAATAGGTTGTATGCCCAATTTGTAGGGGTTTAAAATATTGAATGTAGAGTTTTCGCAGAGAAATCCGCAGCAGTTCCGGCGTCCAGGGCGGCAAGATTCTTCCGAGAAACTGCCGCTATCTCGGGTTGAGGTGGCGGCAGTTTATTTGATTCGGTTTTAAAGACTACTTACAGAGGCTCCGGTAGAAGCCCGTCATTTGGGCCTGGAGGGCGGCGGGGTCGAAGGCTTTGCCGACGGCGGCGTGGAAGGAGTAACCGTAGAAGAGGGACTGGAAGGTGGCGGCAACGGTGTCCAGGTCTTGCTGAGGGCCGATTTCACCGGAGGTCACGGCATCGGTGAGAACCTTCTTCCAGAGCGTCACTTCTTCCTGCATTATCTCGTAATAGCGCTCTCCAAGGTCCGGGTAGTAGCGCTTAATCTGCAGGACGAGGAGGAGGTAGGCGTGGGTGGGATTCTCGGGTAAGGAGTCGGTGACGGCATCCAGGTAGTAGGCCCGGGTGCGGACGATACCATTCAGGTAGGCCTCAATGAAGTCCTTGAGGGACATGCCTTCCGTATAGTTCACTTTGCGGTGGATGTCCTGCTTTTCCAGTACCTGACTGATGATGACCTGGCGGAAGAAGTCCAGTTTGGTTTTGGCGTAGTAGAAGATGGCGCCGCGGGTGAAGCCCGTGGCCTTTTCCACTTCTTCAAGGGTGAGGTCGCCGATGTTGCGGGTGAGCAGCAGCGAAAAGGTTTGGGCGAAGAGCTTCTCTTTATTGTTCTCTCTCATTGCCAATCATGTGCGTTTTTACAAAGATACGCACTTTTTTTCTCGGCTTACATACTGTTTGGTATTTTAATAACATACTTTTTAGTATCTTTGCACACTTGTCAGTAGAACCATTAAAGCAAATGGAAACAATTAAGCACGAAAAGTATGAAGCCCCTACAATTAATGTGATAGTTGTAAAAGCAGAGGGCGCTATTCTCACCGTCTCTGGTGACGCACCACAGTATGAAGGACCAGAAGAGTTTTAGGAGGACGCCTTATGAAAAAGAACAATAAGCACATTTTGCCTATTTTGTTTGTACTGAGCCTGGGATTCGTCTCTTGCTCTCAAAAGGAACTGAATATTGAGGAGGAAACGCCGGAAACCGTAGTTGAAGAAGAAGTCTGGACGCTGAAGGTGGAAGCCGGCGAGAAAGGTGATGCCGTCACCAAAGCGTTGTCGTTGAACGACAATGGCACTATCAAGTCTGAATGGGTGGAAAACGATGTCATCATTGCTTATAAGTACCTTGAAAATGGAATGCTCTATCTTTCGGAACCTGTTGGTTCGTTAACAGCTGAAACGAGTGGTTTACACACAACCTTTACCGGTTCGCTGACTTCCGTTGAAGGACTGGCAGTAGGCACGAAGATTCGTTTGACCTATCCCAATGACCAACCCGATTATCGCGGTCAGGATGGAACGCTGCAGTACATTTCCGACCACTGCAATTATTCCTATGCGGAGGTGGAAATTACGGAATTGAATACGGAAACAAGAGTAATCTCCACGACCAACGCTGCTTTCAAGAATGTCCAAGCTATCTGGAAAATAAAGTTTCAGGATGCTGAAGGTGCGGATATCAACGTAACAAGTGTAACTATTGTCGGAGATGACATGTTATCCTACTATCTTGGCAGTAACGTTGCCATTTTGGGAAGCCTTTCCATTACACCGCAGGGCGCTACCAATGAGATATGGGTGGCCATACATTCAATGAGCGAAATCAACAACTATGTCATTAAATGCGTCACAGATGATTCCCGGCAATTGAGTTGCGTTAAGAAGGGGAATCTTCAGGGCGGTAAATACTATACCTCGACCCTGAGGATGCAGGATCTGTCATCAAACTATCTTACGGAAATCAATTCAGTGTCCGATCTTGTGCTACTCTCCAACGAGGTAAGTATCGGCAAGAATTACGCTGGACAGACGGTAACATTGATGCAGGATCTGGACCTCTCGGAAGTTGACAACTTCCAACCCATCGGTTTAAGTTCGGTCCTTTCATTCAAGGGGTGTTTCGACGGGAATCATAAAACCATTTCCAACTTGAAGATTAACGCAACACAACAGAATGTAGGATTGTTCGGATATTTGGGACGGAATTCCAATGTCAAAGATTTGACGTTGGATAATTGTACAATCACATCGACCCAAAGCAGAGTCGGTGGCATAGCCGGCTACACGGATGGTAATATATCAGGATGTACCGTATCTGGCTCAATCACGGGAACAGGTAATGTAGCCGGCATAGTTGCATACATTGACAGTGGGGTAAGTGCCCCTCTGACCAATTGCACCTTTTCCGGGACGGTTACGGCAACCAATGGGAGTGCGGCAGGTATCGTAACTCTTTCTAATGCCAGGATTGAAAATTGCATAAACAACGGAACGATTCAAGGAAAAAACGAAGTAGGCGGCATTTTGGCGGGTGGTGGGTCTAGTCCTGTGACGGGGTGTACCAATAACGGAGCTGTGACAGGACAAAAATATATTGGAGGCATTGTTGGAATAAGCATGTACGCGGTATGCACTATTTCAGATTGCACAAATAACGGTCATATCACGGCTACAGGCAGTGATGCTGGCGGAATTGCCGGAAGATTTCAAGGATATTCCAGCACCCTTACCATCAGCAATTGTATCAATACAGGAACGATTGAAGGTGCTAGTATTGTTGGAGGAATCGCCGGATATACCAAGTCTACGGAAAAAACGCTCACCTATTTGAATTGTTCCAATAGTGGGTCGATTATTTCAACTGGCGATAGTGCGGGTGGACTGTTCGGCATGGTCCGAATGCACAGGAGTAGTCCTAGTAGCCCTACGACTGTACTTGTCATAAGCAATTCCTATAATCAAGGGACTGTAAATGGTACGGACAACGTTGGTGGTATGATTGGACAGCTTCTCGGCGGAACCGACAATCCGCAATTGTCATTTGATTCTTGCTTTAGCAATGCTGAAGTATCCGCCTCAAAGGCATCCCCTCATATAGGTGCTTATATTGGATACTTCCCTTCCTCCTATAACGGACAGAGTACTACGGGTAGCTTTGTGTTCACGAATTCGTTCTACTCATCCGTACCAGGCTGCCTTGCCGTTGACGGAGCAGATCATGACGGTGTAGCAGGTGCTTACAAGATTGCCGGCGCCGGTTGCGTAAGCGTGACGCCTACCACGACAGAGGACGTGCTACACGAAGGTGTCAAGTACTTTGTCTCTGGCAAGTCCGTCACTGTTACCCTGTCCGGCGGCTCTTCCTACAGCGCCGTCGACGGTGCGAGCAATTCCGTTGCTTTGACAGACAATGGAGGCGGATCCTATACCCTCACCATGCCGGCCGCTGATGTGACCATATCGGCCAACTAATATACGAAAACAATGAAGAGACTGAAGACAATGATTTGCACGGCGCTGCTGGTGGCAGGACTGTGCGGGTGTGAGAAGATAGATGTGAACAAGTTGGAAGGGACCTGGTCTGAGCAGTATGACCCGGCTGTCTTTGCGATGGATGGGTCGGTGACGTTCACCTTCGACGGAAACAACGGCTATCAACTTCACGTATATGATGCCTTAAGCGGCGAATCTCACGACTATAGCGGCCACTATGCCATCGACCTGATTGACAAGGGGACCATTACCATTAACCCGGCTATGTCGGACTTCAGCAATGTAACCTACAAGCTTGTGAAGCTGACATCAAAGGAGATGGAATGGCAGAAGGAGGGTACGACCTATTCTGTCGGGACCTGGGGCTCTGATTACCGGCATTTTGTGAGGGGAAAATAGATCCTTCGGCTTCGCCTCTGGATCCGAATCGGCCCAGGGCCTGAACCGCAGACGCTTGGTCTCTATGAGGATATCAGCATTGACCATAAGCGTTTCTTGGTCTTTTGACGCAATTTGCATTTTTTCAAGCGACTTTTAGCGCAACGGGCAATACAAGATTTGTAAAACTAATAATTATCACTATATTTGCACTGTTATAAATATTATTTATAATCATGCATAATTATGGATAATATAATAGTCGCAGGAATAAAGATCGCACTAAAAGAGCGGGGAAAAAGTAATCTGAAAGGAATTACCGTGGATGATTCCGTGAGGTACTTTTTCTATGACTTTTCCTTTCAAGGCGAACTTATGCTTCTTCTTGTCTCCAAATTATCTAAGGAGACACCGCTACAATATCAAAGAAGGGCGGCTAGGCTCAGTGCTACTCTTGGGGTACACATAGTCTTCTACTTTGAACATCTTGATTTTTACGAGAAAAAACGGCTTCTGGAAAAAGGCGTGTACTATGTGGCGGGAAAGAACAATGCGTACCTTCCCACATTACTTACTACTCCCTCAACCAAAAGAAAAACCACAGGACACCTTTCAGCTTGTGGCCAGTATATTCTGTTATCGCAATTACAGGGAAAGGCAATTGAAGGCAGCACCATATCTGCGCTGGCCGAATGGATGCCTTACACTTATGTAAGTATTGCAAAAGGCGTTCAGAATCTGGAAGACCTTTCTCTTGTAGCATCCAACAAAGAACCTGATGGTACAAAGGTAATTGCTTTCTCTAAGTCAGGACTGGAGTTATGGGAAAAGGCTAAGCCATTCATGACCTCTCCTATTAAGAAGACGGTGTTTTGTGATATGCTCCCAAGTGAAAAGTTTCCAGCCGCAGGCATTTCGGCCCTTTCCTCTTTCAGCAATCTTGCCGATGATGACATACCTACCATAGCCGTCTATGCCGGCCGTTACAAGGATGTAGATTTCGAGGGCGTGAATGATTTTGATGGACGCTTCAAAGTGGAAATATGGAAATACCCTCCAATTGGAGAAGGAGTTGTAGATAGGCTGTCCCTGTTCCTATCCCTTGAAGAAGATCAGGATCCACGTGTGCATAAGGAAGCCCAACAGATGTTTGAATCAATATGGAAATAGTTTCTGGAATACAGCAATTTGAGAGAGCCTTTGCCGCTTTCTCGGATTCATTCATTGTCATTGGCGGCAGCGCGTGCCGCGCAGTCCTTTCAGACGGCCCCATACAGCCCCGAAGGACTCGCGACATCGATATGGTACTCGTGCTTGAAAATATGGGGAAAGACTTCATCAACGCTTTCTGGAAATTTATTAAGGAAGGCGGTTACAAGTTTGCATCCAGGAAGTATGCTGAAGGCGAGGTTAAATATGTTTTCTATAGCTTTGTCGGTGGAGTCGAAGGATATCCGAGCCAAATCGAGATTCTGTCCAAGCCGGTAGGAGGAATCGGCCAACCAGCGGACTATCACATCGAATACATTGAAACCGATGAGGACTATTCCCACCTGTCTGCCATCATCCTTGATCCTGATTATTACGCATATCTGACTACGCATTACGTTATACGCGAGGGCATCCGATATGCCTCGCCAGATTCGCTTATCTGCCTGAAGACTCTGGCTTATATGAACTTGAGTGCTGAAAAGGCCGCCGGAAAACAGGTCAATTCCGATGATCTTAAGAAGCATCGTCGGGACGTGATGATGGCGGTGGCCTCACTTGATCCAACTGAGGTCTTTGAGGTCTCCGCGCATATCAAAGAGGTATTGAATTCTTTCGTTCAGGCAATTGCAGATCCGCAGATAAGTCAGTCAATCGCAGCATCGCTTGGAGTGGGTGCTGATTACCTTGGCTCTTTAGTAAATACTCTGCAAAGCAATTTTACCATAGCGCAATGAAGATACAATACGCATCTGACCTCCATCTGGAATTCGCCGACAACTGGCGCTACCTGAAGACTCATCCCATTGAGCCTGTCGGGGATGTTCTGGTTCTTGCCGGAGATATCGGCTATCTGGGCGATGACAATTACGTTTCGCACCCTTTCTGGGACTTTGTGGCCGATAACTTCGCGGAAGTACTTGTTGTACCGGGTAACCATGAATTCTATAAGTACTACGACATATCTACGTTGCCTGACGGAAAGATTCTCTCCATCAAGCCCAATGTAAATGTGTACTACAATGGCGTGGTTAATCTTGAAGAAGTAGAGTTTATTCTTTCTACGCTATGGGCGCGGATACCATTGCAGGATGCTTTTGCAACTGAGTCGGGTGTATCAGATTTTCATCGAATTCTTTTCGATGGAGAGCCGTTGACTTTTGACTTGTTCAACAAGGAGCATGAACGCTGCATGGCTTTCCTTAAAGATGCCGTCAATCAGTCCCAGGCCTCCAAAAGAATAATCGTGACGCATCATCTGCCGTCGTTCCAACTGTCGTCACCCGATTTCAAGGGAAGCCGCATCAACGATGCCTTTGTTGCGAATGAAGACGATTTCATTGAGGAATGCGGCGCCCAGTATTGGATTTACGGTCACTCACACCGGAATATTGACAAACAAATAGGCGGAACGCAGTTTGTGTGCAACCAGTTGGGATACGTCTTTGCAAAAGAGCACAATTCATTCAACTCCGGCCGCTGCATTGACCTCTAACCTCTCCATCTCCTGCGGATATCGCCACCAGCCCCAAATCCTCAATCAACCTCTTTGCCTCATCCGGAAGTCCCGCCAGAATCTTTTCCAACGAAGTTTACGGCGCCAACGTTGCGCAAAAATGCACGAAAAATGCCACCGACATGCGTCAGTGGCATTTTTTAAGTGACTCCGGCAGGGCTCAAACCTGCAACCTTCTGATCCGTAGTCAGATGCTCTATTCAATTGAGCTACGGAGCCGGTTCAAGGCGTATGGCTTATTCAGCGTCGGCCTTCTTTTCTGTACGAGCGAAGCTCTTCTCCTTGATACGAGCCTTCTTACCGGTCAGGTCGCGGAGATAGAAGATTCTTGCCCTTCTTACCTTACCTGCCTTGTCAAGGGTTATCTTCTCGATGAAAGGAGAATTTAGAGGGAATATCCTCTCAACTCCAACACCGTTGGATATCTTTCTTACTGTAAATGTCTGGGTTGCACCAGCACCACGCCTCTGCAGGCAAACTCCCTTGAAGTTCTGCAGTCTTTCCTTGTCACCCTCTTTGATCTTGTAGGTAACGGTTACGGTATCACCTGCCTTGAATGCAGGGAACTCTTTTTTCTCACCGGCAAAAGCCTCCTGAGCTACTTTGATTAAATCCATTTTCTTAAAATTTTATCAGCAACATTGCACCAAAAGCACTAACCATCATTCTCAGTGTCTTACGGCCGCCTTGGCCTGTACAAGAGGTTGCCTTCGGTTTTGGGACTGCAAAAATACAACTAATTTGCAAACTTCCAAAAATATTTGAAAATATTTCGGTTTCTATCTGCCAGACTTGTAGAGAGCTCCGCCTATGCAGTCATAGGAGGCTCCGGTGACGCTGCTCATGCAGTTAGGTTGGTCTGCCAGATACAAGGCTCCGAGAAACGCGAAAATCAAGGCTTCCTTGAACTTTACGGTAATCTCGTCAGGTACCACAAAATCAGCGTGGGGAGCGTTGAACCTCATCCTTTCCAGAAGATACTTGTTGAAGGCCCCGCCTCCAGTAGTCAGGACCTTGGCTTTCCGGTCTCCCATCTGGTAAACGTTCAGAGAGATCTGATATGCGGCATGTTCAGTAAAAGTACAAAGCTTGTCCGCAATGCTCAGAGGCTCCCCTGAAACATTTCTGGCTGATTCTATCATAGGAATGACTTCGTTCTCCACCCATTCCCTCCCGAGTGACTTCGGACCTTCCTTGGTGTAGAAAGGCAGGCTGTTCAGTTTCTCCAGAAGAGGACGGCAGACACTTCCGCTTTTTGCCATGAGGCCGTCCTTGTCGTACTCTATGCCGATCTGGCGAGTGTAGTGGTTGAGGACGTAATTGACAGGAGATATATCGTGGGCAAGCCTTCTGCCCTTGGCAACAGATACCCCATCCTGAGCATGGCCGGGATTCTCCTCACAGGATATGTTGGAGAAGCCTCCGAGATTCAGGCAGTAGTCATAGTTGCCGAAAAGGTTGCGGTCCCCTATCGGAACCAGAGGAGCTCCCTGCCCTCCGAGAGCCACGTCTGTAGTACGGAAATCGCAGACCGTATCCACGCCGCTCACAGCCGCGATACCGGCGCCGCTGCCTATCTGGCCGGTAAACCTGAGATGCGGCTGATGGAAAACCGTCTGGCCGTGGGAGGCGACAGCTGAAACTTCCCTGAGACTGTCAAGGCACACCGGTGCTGCAGGAATGAGGTTGTGGCGTTCCATAAACGCTTTTACCCTCTCCCCAAGGTACAATCCATAGTCGGAATGCAGGAGGGCATATTCCTGTGCCGTCATGAGCTGGGCCCTGGAAAGCCTCTCCTTGAGTTCTTCCGGATATGATTCATCTTCAGCGTGGAGAGTCTCGTAGGTCCACTTGCCATCCTTGAAGAAAAACCTGGCATGGCATAAATCCAGCCCGTCCAGAGATGTTCCGCTCATCAGGCCTATAATGCCAACTCCTTTTTCAAAGTCATATATCTTTTTCATAATCAATATCTTATAGAATAATATAAAATCTCGGCGATGCTACCAGGTAAAATGCCTCCGGACAGTTGTCTTGTTGCCAACGTTGTCTTCCACCACCACTACAAGGAGATGTTTCTTTCCCTTTGCAATCCTGGCATCGCCGAGAGGAATGGTCAAGGTGGATGTCTTGCCGTCGAGAGCGGCAATAACCCAGTGCCCGTCTATCTCAGCCCGGAAGTCCCCTATGCCGGATAGCCTGTCGCGGATGACAAGTTTTAAGGTATTTCCCTTTACGGTTGCTCCTTCCTTGAGATTTATGTTCACTTCTGGAGCCGTAATGTCCGCCGTCACGCAGAAAGAGCCGAAGGAGCCTACCGTTGCAGTCATCTCCTTGGTAAGCGGATTATAAGTCCCTCCGCAGCTGGACAGATAGCCGCCTGCCCCTACTCTGGCAAGTATGGCTTTGTCCAGATAGACTGAAGGTATATCGCACTTCATCGTTATCGTGGCAGACTTGTGAAGCGGAATGTCACCGTCCCCGCATCTCCACAAGGCAGACATCGCAGGCACCTTGTCCTGAGCCACATACGAATCCTTGACCTTGTAAGTTTTAATATATGCGTTGCGGAAAAGAGACTCTTCTGGAAGGATCAGCGAGAATCCGTCCTTGAGCAGCTTGTTTTCCTTGTCCCAAGAGACAAAATCCCCTTCCGGAGAAAAAGGAACAGCATCGGCAAATACAGAGTCAGTCCTTGAAACCTTTATCCTCTGGCGGGAGATGTTTCCATAGACATCGGTTGCTACAACCAGTATCTCGTGGACCAGAGAGTCCTCCAAGGTTATTATGCCTTCATTCACAGCCTCTATCCTGTCCACAAGCTTGTTCGACGGGTCTATCTGGGTCTTCACGTAATATCTGCCGGTTGACCTTCTAAGAGGATGATCCAGCAAAGAAGCGATGTATCGCCCGGTAGATGTAGGAATGTTGCCCTCCGTAAAGCTGAACACAGGATTTCCGTCCAGAAACACCTCATATTTGTAAACGGCAAGTTTCCCAGGAGTTCCTGCCATCACGTCGTAGGCATCCACCGCCACATAGAAAGATTTGGGAACCGCCACTGTATCTTTTTTCATGCTGACCGGGAAAGTGTACAGCGTTCCGTAGAACGGTGCACAACCGACAAGCCTCACATCTCTTATTGTCGGCCCGTCATCGTCTTTCAGATTGAAAATCCTTGTAATCTGGAGATTGACCGGCACATCATTTTCATCCAGAACCTCGAAATGCAGATGAGGCCCGCCGGAGGAACCTGTATTTCCGGAAAAGGCGATAAGGTCCCCTCTCTTTACCGGAAGACTGTCTGGTGGAAAGTCAATGTACTGTCTCCAGCTCTCTTCCTTATACTGTTTCTCGGCGATGAGTTTCTTGTATTTGGAGGCAAAGCCTTGCAGATGGCCGTAAATAGTCTTGTAGCCGGATGGATGGGTAACCATAATCATGTTACCGTAACCCCAGGGGCTTATGGTTATCCTGGAAACATACCCGTCATCTGCCGCATAGATTTTTCTGCCTTCCACCCCGTTTGTCCTCATGTCCAGACCGCAGTGGAAATGATCACCCCTGAGCTCCCCGTATGTACCGGCAAAGCCGCCGTAAGTTTCTATCGGGACGATGAACCTGTCCGTAACCTCTTTCTGACGGGCGTAATCCACTCCCTGGTCGTTTTCCTGGGAGAATGTACCCTGCCCGTATGAAGAAACTGAAAACAAAACTGAAAGACAAAGAGTTGCACAAACGTATGAAAGTGCAACTCTTTTTATGTAGAATCTTATATACATACCTTGAAATGATAACAAGGCAAATTTACAAAGCAGCAATGAACTTTCCTAAAAAGATTGCCGGCGGTCCGAAGTTTTATTTGAAGAGACCTTTGAGGCGGTCAAAGAACCCCTTTTTGTCTTCTCCTGATGCAATTGGCTTGAATCCTTCACAGCCCTTGAGCTTTTCCACAAGTTTCTTTTCGTCTGCAGAAAGCCTTGTCGGAATCCACACCTGAACATATATGTGGAGGTCTCCTCTGCCGTATCCGTTTACGTCAGGTACTCCCTTTCCCCTTACTCTCAAGACTTTGCCGCTTTGTGTTCCTGCTGGGATCTTGATTTTCAGTTTTCCGCCGATAGCTGGAATCTCCACCTCACAACCGTCAATGGCATCCGGAACGCTGATGAAAAGAGGATAGATCAAGTCATTTCCATCCCTCTCAAAATCTTTGTGCGGTTCTTCCTCGATAGCCACATAAAGGTCTCCGTTGATTCCGCCGTTGCGGGCAGCGTTGCCCTTGCCTTGGACGGTAAGGGTCATTCCTTCAGCGACTCCTGCCGGAACCTTGAAGGCGATTTCCTCAGGAGCCTTCACAAGACCGCTTCCTCCGCACTTGTAACAAGGCTTGGTAACGATCTTGCCCGTTCCACCGCAACGATTGCAGGCGGTCTGGGTCTGGGTTATGCCGAAAATCGAACGAGACTGCCTTACTACATATCCGCTGCCGTGGCAGTCAGGGCAGGTCTGGATGTCGGCCTCAGATTTCGCACCTTTGCCGCCACATTCAGGACATGAGACCAACTTGTTGATTTTCACCTTCTTGTCCGCCCCGTTCATGATTTCTTCCAGAGTAAGCTTCAGCCTGATACGGATGTCGCTGCCCTTCTCTACCCTCCTGCCGGAAGATGCTCCACCTCCGAATATGTCTCCGAAAATATCACCGAATCCGCCGCTTCCGCCACCGAAATGCCCTCCGAAAATATCGCCGAAATTGCGGAAAATATCCTCAACTGAGAATCCTGCACCGCCACCAAATCCTCCTGCTCCATCCGCGGCGAACCCGAACTGGTCATAGCGCCTGCGCTTGGTCTCATCGCTGAGCACATCATAAGCCTCAGCAGCCTCCTTGAACTTTTCCTCAGCTTCCTTGTCTCCAGGATTACGGTCCGGATGATATTTCAGGGCCAGTTTCCTGTAAGCCTTCTTGATATCATCTGCAGAAGCGTCCTTGGAAACGCCCAACACCTCGTAATAATCTCTTTTTTCTGCCATCTTGTCAGTATAACATGCCTTCCCTTAGGCTTTAAATTCCAATTACAACCTTCGCAAAGCGGATAACCTTGCCGTTGAGCTTATAGCCTTTCTGGATTACATCCACAACCTTGCCCTTCTGCCCCTCGTCTGGAGCCGGTATCTGGGCTACAGCTTCCTGCTCGTCTGTGTCAAGTTCCTTGCCCATGGCCTCAATCTCGGTTACTCCCTTCTTTTTCAACACATCCAGGAGCTGCTTGTAAATCAGTTCAGTTCCAGTCTTGGCGGCATCAGTGGCCTCAGATTCTTCCAGAGCCTTCAACGCCCTCTCGAAATTGTCAACAACCGGGAGAAGCTCATTTATGACACCTTTGGCTGCAGTATCTATCAGGTCCAGCTTTTCCTGAGAAACCCTCCGGCGATAATTGTCAAACTCAGCCATCAGATAAACATACTTGTTCTTCTCATCCTGAACCTGCTTCTGGGCAGCCTCCAAAAGCGACTCCATACTCTCCTTCTTCTGAGATTCTTTCTCAGAATTCTCATTGTTAGCGGTTTGCTCTCCTTCTGAAACATCTTTGCCCTCTGAAGGAGCTTCAGCCGCAGCTTCTTTTTCCTGTTGAGCCTTCTCCTCTTCGAGCTCTTCCTGACGGAAATCACTGCCGTCTCTTTTGTTTTTATTGTGTCTTGACATAATTCATGGTTTTTGAACGCCCAAAGATATGACAATTTCCTTGCCAACTCCTTTTCAGGGCCAAGTGACGACATTTTGTCATACCGACAAGGCCGGAAACTGACTATATTTGCCGGCGAAAGCAACTGCCTCAATGATTGAAGAACTGCATAATTTTTTAAGTACAACTCCTGTAACAGATTACAGAATGATAATCCTTCTGATCTGCTGCGGGGCTTTCGTAGGCTTCATCAATACCATCGCAGGCATGGCCACAGCTCTCTCCTACGGGCTTTTCATGATGATGGGCCTGCCTATAAACGTTGCCAACGGAACCACCAGGGTGGGAGTTCTGCTGCAGTTCCTGACAACTTCGGCCATATTCAAGAAAGAAGGTTATCTGGACATGAAAACGGGATGGAGGGTAGGAATTCCGGTCGGATGCGGGGCCATATTCGGGGCACTGCTGGCAGCCGTTCTGAAAGTCAAGGTAATAGAGATTGTAATGGCCATCCTTCTGCCTATAATGTCCGTTCTGCTTTTCATAGACAAGAAGAAAATCTCGAGATCCGCCGGCAAGCTCAAAAGTTCAGATGCCAATTCCTGTCCGGGTGAAGTTCTCAGCAGTTTCTGGATATTCATAATCTTCATGGCTATCGGAGTCTATGGCGGATTCACACACTCCGGAGTCGGACTCCTGATAATGTTCGGCAGCTTCTTCCTGCTCGGGCTGGACATAATAAGGTCCAACGCAATAAAGCAGTTCGCCGTGGTAATCTATACTCCTCTGGCCCTTACGGTCTTCATAATCTACGGCCAGGTAAACTGGGGTATAGCCCTGATTTACGCCATAGGCAACATCATCGGAGGAATAGCAGGCTCTTATGCCTCCATCAAGGCCGGAGAGAAGTTCATCAAGGTATTCGTGGCTGTAATTGTCATCACGATGAGTTCTTACCTTATCCTCAAACACCTGATCTGAAGCGGACGGATGGGCTTGCCGCCAGAAGACTACAATACACCCAAGCGGACGAGTGCTTTGGCAACTCCATCCTCATCCACAGTTTCAGTCACATAGTCAGAAGCTTCTCTTACCGCACTGTCAGCATTACCCATGCACACGCTGAGAGCCGTATGCTCAAGCATCGGTATATCGTTGCCTCCATCGCCGAAGGAAAGAGTATTAGATAAGTCTATCCCACAGATTTCCAGCATCTTGTCAATACCATAAGCCTTGGTGACTCCCTTTTCGTTTACATCAGCGAACAAAGGGTTCCAGACGCTGGCTTCGCATCCCGTCAGCCAGAAGGACATGAGCCTATCAAGAGGCTCGCCCATCAGATAAACGCACATCTGATAGACATCCATCTCCACAATCTCGTCTATGCTCCTGACCTGGGGCGGAACAACCCCGACCACACGGGCAACCTGCTCTGCCGTCTCAGATTTGCAGTTGAGGTAATAGTTGTCTGCTGTCATGAACGATACAGCAAACGGAGGGATTCCGGTATCTCCATCCACGGAAGAAGACTCCCTTATACAGTCTCTGGCCGCATACAATTCTTTTTTGGGAAGAGCACGGCCGTAAAGCATCTTTTTGCCGGAGTCATAGCAGGTGGCCCCGTTGTTTGCAATGTAGCCGTCAAAAAGGAGACCGTCAAGCACGCTTGTCATTCCAAGCATCCTCCCGGTTGAAATGAAAACCTTGATGCCCTTCTTACGGAGAGCATCAAGGACTTCGATATTGCTTTCAGTTACCTTATGGGTCTTGAAAGAAACCAGTGTGCCGTCTATGTCAAAGAAGACGGCCTTAATGTCATCGACCATCAAGCCTTGCCGTCTGAACCAAGAACATTCACGATCTTGTGCTCATAAAGCTTCTGCATCTCGTCTCTTGCAGGGCCCAGGTATTTTCTTGGGTCAAATTCTCCCGGTTTCTCGTTAAAGACCTTGCGGATCATGGCTGTCATAGCCAGACGGGAGTCTGAATCTATGTTTATCTTGCAGACGGCGCTCTTGGCTGCCTTTCTGAGCTGCTCTTCAGGAATACCCACAGCATCAGGAAGTTTTCCGCCGTTCTCGTTGATTATCTTCACATACTCCTGAGGAACAGATGAGGAGCCGTGAAGGACGATAGGGAATCCCGGGAGCTTCTTCTCGATTTCAGCCAGAACATCAAATGCCAGTGGAGGTGGAATGAGGATACCGGTCTTAGGATCCCTTGTGCACTGCTCCGGTTTGAATTTGTAAGCGCCGTGTGAAGTACCAATGGATATTGCCAGCGAATCACATCCGGTTTTGCTGGTGAAGTCAATCACTTCCTCAGGACGTGTGTAATGAGATTCTTCTGCTGCCACTTCGTCTTCAACTCCGGCAAGCACGCCAAGCTCTGCCTCAACGGTAACATCAAACTGGTGAGCATATTCCACTACCTTTTTGGTAAGGGCCACATTCTCATCGTAAGGAAGAGCAGATCCGTCAATCATGACTGAAGAGAATCCCATGTCAACGCAACTCTTGCAAGTTTCGAAAGTATCTCCGTGGTCAAGGTGCAGAACAATCTGAGGATTCTCCCATCCAAGTTCCTTTGCATATTCAACAGCACCCTGCGCCATATATCTGAGCAGAGTCTGGTTGGCATAGCTTCTGGCTCCCTTTGAAACCTGGAGAATCACCGGAGATCTTTTTGTCGCAGCGGCCTTGATTATAGCCTGGAGCTGCTCCATATTGTTGAAATTGAAAGCCGGAATAGCATATCCGCCCGCTACCGCCTTTGCAAACATCTCTCTGGTGTTGACAAGGCCTAACTCTTTGTAAGATACCATAATATTTTGAATTTTAAGATTTTATGCAATTCACAACCGCCATGTGGCGGAAATTCCCTGCAAAAATAGCAATAAGATTTGGAAATTTATTGCTCCGGAAGGCAAAAAACGGAAGATTCATTATCTTTGGAATCTTGAAAAGATCGTTTAATAACATATTTTGACATGGATAACAAGGTAATGGTGTTCTCCGCACCAAGCGGAGCCGGAAAGACAACCATAGTCACTCACCTTCTCGAGAGCTTCAGCAAGCTGGAGTTTTCAGTTTCCGCAACCTCACGAGCCCCAAGGGGAAAGGAAGTTGACGGCAAAGACTATTACTTCCTTTCAACAGAGGAATTCAAGAAGCGGATAGCCAATGACGAATTTGTCGAATATGAAGAGGTTTACCCCGGCTCCTTCTACGGGACCCTCAAGAGCGAAGTGGAAAGGATCTGGGCAAAAGGCAATGTGATAATGTTTGACGTGGATGTAAAGGGCGGAGTAAACATCAAGAGAATATTCGGGGAAAAAGCCTTTACGGTTTTCATCCAGCCACCATCCCTGGAGATTATGGAGCAGAGGCTTAGGGCCAGGGGAACTGATTCTGACGAAGCCATCAGGACCAGAGTGGCAAAGGCAGCGGAAGAAATGACCTACGCCGCCAAGTTTGACACCGTACTGGTCAATGACATCCTTGAAGAATCTTTCATCAAGGCTGAGAGGCTGGTAAAGCTTTTCACCGGCCTTAAACCAAAGAAGGTAAAATAATCCTCAGCGATGAAGAAAGTCGCCCTGTATTTCGGATCCTTCAACCCTCTTCACTACGGCCATCTGGCAGTAGCGGAATATGTCATGTTCAACTGTGAGATAGACCGCTTCGAGATGATCCTTAGCCCCCACAACCCGTTCAAGGACAAAGCCAATCTGGCTGACCCGAAGAAAAGGCTCAGAGACCTCAGGAAAGCAATCGCCGAGGAGAACAAAAAACTCAGGCAGAAAGCAAAAGACCTGGGCCATACAGGATGCAGCAGGATTGAGGTGAACGATATTGAATTCCAGCTTCAGGAGCCGCTTTACACCTATAACACAATGAAAGAGCTTCAAAAACGGAATCCGGATATCGAGTATCTCATCGTTGTGGGAGCGGACAGTTTCAAAATCATGCCACAGTGGTACCTGGGAGAAGACATCCTCCGAGAGTTCAAGGTAATAGTCTATCCCAGAAAAGGTTACAGAGTCAAGACCCTATGCCGCAAGTACAAGGCCCTGTACCTGGAAAACGCACCGTTAAACAACATATCCTCCACTCAGATACGTCAGGCGGGTTCCTCCGGTTCCAGACAAGAGGTGATGTAAAGGACCGTTTTTTGCATAGAGAAACGTTACAAGCTATTATTGCATCTATTATACAGACAAGAAATTATTAAAGTAAGGAAATATGAAGAAATTATTTGCAGTTTGTGCAGCAGTCTTGGCATTTACACTTGCTTCCTGCACATCAAGTTCAGACAACAAAAAAACTCAAGGCTATTACTTCTATGTGGAACTGGAGAATGAATCCTCTGTGATTGACCCTTCAAACGCTCCTCTTAACCAGCTTTTCAACGATATAAAGAAGGATGTCGAGATCTGGAACAAGAGCAACGCCACCTATTATGAAGTGAAATATGAAACCGAATCAGATCTTGCACAGTGCGACAACAGCGCCCTCCACAATTTTGAGCTTTTCTGCAACGCCTTCAATTCCTGGAAGGAGAAAGAATACAATGACAAGCTCAACAATCACGAGGAATATGGTTCCGGCAGCTTCGAGCTGACATACAGCATCCATGTTCAAAAAGTAACCGGAACAACAACAGATCTCACTACGCCTTATACGGCTACATTTGGATACTCATACACAGTACCTCTGGAATAAGGAATCACAGTTTAATCCTTTCCCAAAGGAAATTGGGGACAAGCCGCCAGAAAAAGACCAGGATCCTGTATCTGAAGTCTATGATGGCGGTTCTTTTTTTCTTCTCAACCGCTCTGACAATCTTGCGGGCAACTTTTCCGGGATCCATGAGCATCGGATATTTGTGTTTTGAAGTATCCAGAAGCGGTGTGTCCACAAAGCCGGGGCGTATATCGGTGAAGTAGATTACAAGCCTTTTGAATTCATTGCGCCCTTTTGCTCCGCGATGCAGGAAAGTGTTCCTGGTCAGTTGCGCAAGTGCTTGTATGTAAGTGTTGTCAAAGCTCTTTGTGGCGGAGTATGACGGAGCAGGACCAAGACCTTTCACTCCGGCTATTGAACTTATCACGGCTATATGTCCATAAATCCCTGAACTGTCTCCCAAATCAAACGCTTTCTCCTGGACTGTCTTGAAATAATGCCAGGCGGCGGTAACCATCCGGGTAAAGCCGAGGGCATTTGTTGAAACCGTCTTGAGCTCTTTGGAAAAATCGAGTTCCTTGTTGTGCCACCCCACGCCTGAACCGTGGAAGTACAGATCCATACCTCCAATCTTGCCTATCAGAGACAAAAGCTGTTCGGGAGCATCATCCCTCTCTATATCAATCACATCATACTCTATCGTCTGGGAAACATCTTGCCCGGCCCCTGCTTTTGACGGCTTCTCTGAACGGAGTGTATCGCGGAGCTCCCTGAGCCTTTCCTCCCGCCGGCCGGCAATGCCCAAGGTCCAGCCTCTCTGCCACAGAATCCTGGATATCTCCCAGCCCATGCCGGAAGTCGCCCCCATAATAATTGCCCGTTTCATGTACCAACTATTTATGCTGCGATGTTTTTACCTGGAAATCAATTACTTAAGTAAATATATGTGCTGCATCCGAAGCACTGGAAATTTATTATATTACTAATTATCAATCACTTACGTTGCAGAAGACACTTAATACTCTACTCTTCGCCCAGTATCCGGGCGATTTCTCCGGTAAGCGGAGCCACCACGCTTATCAGCCGGTCATTCCCGGTGTCTTGCCCCTTGGCGTCTTTCCTCCCTATCGGGTGGAGAAACTCTATCCTCCTTGCGTGCAGGCAGATGGAGCCATCACTGTTGGATCTCCTGGAACCGTATTTCAAATCTCCTTTAATCGGGCAGCCGACGGAAGAAAGCTGGCAGCGAATCTGGTGATGCCTTCCCGTAAGAAGCATCACTTCCAAAAGAGTGTATCGTTCAAGCTCTTTCAGGATCCGATATCTGAGACGGGCTTCCTTGTATCCATGTGGCGGGAAACCCTGCCCTTGGTATGGGAAGGATTTGTTCTTTTTTTCATCGCGATACAGATAGTTGCGAAGCTCAACCCACCCTTCAGGGTTGGCCACGCTGTCAACAAGCCCACGGCCACAACCATCCCGTCTGTCAGTACCGTAGTCCCGGGAGTTGCCGCCTTCAAATACGGCACGCTGGTCCGGATTCTGGACCAGAGCCCAGTATGTCTTGTGGACCTCTCCTTTACGGAGCATCTCGTTGACCCTTTCCAGTGCTTTGCCTGTCTTGGCAAAGAGGACTGCCCCGCTGACCGGGCGGTCCAGACGGTGGGCTACACCCATAAAGACCTGGCCGGCCTTGGAGTCTCTACGGGCAATGAACGCCTTCAGTGTCTCGCTCAGCGGCTCGTCTCCGGTCTTGTCCCCCTGGACTATCTCCCCGCTCCTCTTGTTGAAAATCAAGAAGTGATTGTCTTCAAACAAGATACGGGAAGAAATGTCAGCCATCTCTTCATCAGACATATTTCTATAAACGGAATTTGCCATATTGGTTAAAAGCATATCAGTACCAAGCCCAAAGTTAAACAAAAAAAGTTGCCCGCATTCCTAAAACAGAACACGGGCAGCTTCAGCCTCTGATTATCCTGAAAAGGATACTGAAAAACTCCACGCCTTTACTTTACATAGAAGGACCCGGTTCCTACTCCAAATGAATGAAGCGGGCCGTACTTGCCATTCTGGTATTCTTCAGCCCAGGCATACTTGGTAGCCATCTTGCCCATTTCAGCCTTGTAGATGATGTAACCGTAAACCACTCTGCGGACAGGAACTCCAGCCGCGTTCTTCTTCACATCCCACATATCGCTGGTTATGATGCAGTCCATAATTTCCGGATCCTTTGCCTTCTCCACTGCAAGAGCCTTTGCCTTCAGGGATGCGTTCAGTTTCCCGCCCTTAGGCATAGGCTTGAACTCTATGTTCTCAGGAGAATTGCCCTTGATGCTCTCTTCCAGGCTCTTGACATAAGCCCTGATTTTAACGGCGCAAATGTCGTACTCTTCCGCAAGCACTCCCTGACGGGTTGCCCTGCACCACTCAACCGGATAGCCTTCAAACAATGTCTTGAAGTTGGTAAACATGTTGAGGTCCAGTTTAGCGGTCTCCACCTGGGCTTTGCTGGCAAACGTAGGATCCAGGTTTGGCTCGCAGAAATAAGACTTCCCGTTCACTCTTGTAAATGTGGCAGTGGCTTTCACCCCCTCCTGGCTGGCAGGAACACCGTTCATTGTAGTACCTACCATAAACCTAGGGCCACCGTCATAGTAGTAAAGCCCGCGCTCATCTTTGTGAACCTGGGCGCCGCTCATTATATTGACTATGCTGATTATTTGAGCGTAGAAAGTGGCCCAGCAGCTCATTTCTTTTTCAAACTTGTCATAAGCATCAGAATCATATTCCATCTGCCCGCTCTTCATCTTGACCATCATGTCATACGAAAACCTGGCTCTGGCGGAAAGCTTGGAAGCCAATGACTTGACTTCTGAAGCAGGAGTCTTTCGCATCCCCCAGATAAGGTTCAGAATATAATGTCCGTATGCATTGTCGTACGGATTGAAAGACATCAGTTCCGGGATCTCAGGACCAGCCTGGACAGAAGGCCTCGCAGCCCCCCGCCCATGTGTTCCCGGCACTTCCGCCTCAACCGATGCAGAGACGCAAAGCACCATAAGGAATGAAAGAATAATTCTCAAAAATAATTTTACTTTCATAATCACTAGTGTCCACTAAAAATTAATATTCGTTCTTTGAAATTATTGAATATTAGGTAAATATAAGGTTTTTAAGACCGCAACGATTTGAATTTATCTTTGCCAGACTAACCCAGAACGGCAATGAA
>Ga0247611_10000303_pt1 | contig 100721 bp, 99 predicted proteins | sample 177DNAGHGhighgp2_FD_192422 | JGI IMG/M metagenome (GOLD analysis project Ga0247611, IMG submission 192422) | Sheep rumen microbial communities from Palmerston North, Manawatu-Wanganui, New Zealand - 1770 DNA GHGhigh gp2 | ecosystem: Host-associated > Mammals > Digestive system > Stomach >... | reverse complement strand
AAGGACTCGGAAGACTACCAACTCCTCATGTCGGACATCTCCCAGCAAATCATGCGCCTTGTCGACCGCGACATGCAGTCGTTCTTCAAACTCCTTGTCCTCAAAAAAAGCAACAAATACTCCGCTCAGGTCAGATTGCCCCGATACAAGGATAAGGAGGGTCTGATGGTCTGCCCCGTTCTCGGCCGCAGCTGCAGGATTCAGAAGGACGGCACGGTCAACATCGGTCTCACAACCGAGTTCCGCGAAAAATACAATGTTGACAAACGGTACATCAAGTTCACAATTCCCAAAAACCTGCTCGGGGTGGAGGAATTCAAGGAGATAAGGATTATCCCGCAATATGGCGGAAAACAGTTCAAGATAGAATACATCTACGAGCAGAAACAGTTGCCGAAACAGGCTCAGGGTGACGGCTACATGTCAGTTGACCTTGGTGTTGAGAACTTGGCAACCTGCACGGTCTTTTCTAACGGTGGCTCCTGTCAGTTTATCATCGACGGGAGACGGCTAAAGAACATAAACCACTATTACAACAAGACCGTCGGGAAGTTGAAGTCTGAATACAGTAAGAACGCCAGCATCAAGTCACCTAACACAAAACGTATGCTGCATCTGATGAACGGTCGTGAGAACCGTATCAACGACTATTTCAACAAGGTGGCGAAGATGCTTGTGGACGAATGCGTTGAGAGAGGTGTGACACACCTTGTCATCGGTTACAACAAGGAGCAGAAGCAAGAGGTGAACATAGGGAAGGGCAATAATCAAAACCTGTGCTACATCCCGCACTACAAGTTCCGACAGAAACTAATGGGCAAATGCGCGATGCACGGCATAGAGTACATCAGTCAGGAGGAGAGTTACACAAGCAAGGCGAGTTGCCTTGACTTGGACGACATTCCCGTGTACGGCGATGACACCGAACATGTCTTCAGTGGCAAGCGGGTGCATAGAGGGCTGTACAAGTCGTCAGAGGGCTTGTTACTCAACGCGGATGTGAACGGAAGCGTGAACATCTTAAGGAAATATTTCAAAGAACGCAAGCTTGACTGGGCTTTCCAGGAGAGTGTAAGAGCACTTGTAAACGTGCCGTGCCTAAGGCTCTCGCCTTTCAAAAGCCGCTGAATCTTCAGTTCAGCGGTAGTTTACCATAGTGAAAATAATATAGGATTAATTTCAGCTCAAAAACAAAAAAAATGACTTTTTTATATATGAATATATCAACACTTATAATATAAAGGACCTATAGCTAATGGGTGAAAAGAAATTTATATCTATAAATTTACTTTTCACACTTATATTATAAGTCACTTATAGCTATAAGTGTCGGACGTAAAATTTTTTGTGAACTATACCAAAAAAAATACACACTAAACTAGCATACCAGAAAAAATCAATTGAGATTTTCTAGTAGCTTTCGGTTGCACTATTGAAATTTTCACATCATCACCTTCATGTACCCTAATTTTTCCGCTAATATCAACTTCATCATCATTGATTTTCATTATAATTCTATTGGCGTTAGTTTTTTTATCCAAGCGAATTATCATATTGTCCTCGATACCAAAGTTAACCTTTCTAACCCCTAGGTCAAAATCAATTTTAAGTTCAATGTCATTATTATCATCATCGTAATCCATGGAAACGTATGTCTTGTTCGTTTTATCCAAATGAAGTGTTGCATATTTCCTTTTTGGAACGATTTGGATTTTAATATCGTCTTTCGGAATAACATATGCCATGAGAGTTATTACCGCCGACTGGATAAAGAATTTACGTTCATTAATCGTATAGTCGCTATTATCCGATATGCTATCCAACAACATAGGCATATAATGTCCATTCGGTCTAACATAACATTGTCTTGATGAGAACAGCTTGTTAACCCTTGTATTGAACTCGTTCAAAGCCTCGTATCTAGACGTGATTATACTGAGAGTGTATTTCAAGTCAATCTGTAACGGCTGGCTCATTGAAGTTACCTCGTAGCACTCAATACCAGTATCATCGATAATTTCCCTCATGCATAATGTAAATCTATTATCGCCAGGAATACTATAACCACCACTGTACAACTTACCCCACTGCGGAGCATTTTCCCTGTTTAATGTCTTAAAATTCATTAAGAGGTTTCCGTCTTTGTCAGTATGTTCCCAAGTTTGTGAATATTCAGAGAAACGCTGGTTGCTGAATAAAGTAAACATTGGGATTTTATTCCCCTCAATGTCGGTCATCTCCAAATTTTTATCAAAGAAGTCTATAATCTCACGGTCAATATCTTCATATTCGACAGGTTGAGGTACAATAGGGGTATTGTTCAGAACATGTTCTTGAAACGATAGTCTCCGACCGAAGCCGAACTCCTTTTTATTATCCATCTTCAAGTTTCTCATGGTTAAATAGCTTTAAATTCGTCGTCAGCAACAGGTGCAGCCTCTATAACACGGAATCCAGTTTTATATGCACCCACAACCATACGGTTAGCTGTATTCACCTTTCCGTCGTTGGTAACAACCCAGTAATACATACGTCCCTCCTCAATCATAACGCCGATATAATCACCCCTCTTGATATCAAATTCATATTTATCAAAGGCATATAGTGAAATATAAGCTTTCAAACCGCCATGAAGCGCATATGCACCATTCTGTGTTTTGTTATCATACGCTTTCAACTGAGTTTCATCAATTTCATACAGACACGGAACCTCCACAGGGGTCTTGAAATGAACTGTCGTATTGGATTCTTTGTATATGTCGTTAGTTTGCGTCGATATGCGGTCAACCTGATACACAACAATAGTCTGGTTAGTATCCTCTTCCATATAGCCCAATGCAATATCCATTTCCAAATCAAAATCCTCTTTGGAATAGAACATATTGTTGCGCGATATTGGTGTGGTTGTATTATTCGCCATATAATGAATTATTTTTATATAAATATCAAAAAAGTTGTATATTACTATATGAAGGCATATATTATTTTAGATGGCAAACAGTAATATAGCAAAAGCATACGAGATTTTAAAGAACTATCAGGGAAAAAATAATCAAATTCTCTATTTCAAGTCGTTATATAAAAATGGCAGGCTTGTGTTAGAGGATTTCGGGCGTGACTATATTCTGCGTAACTATGATTACGAACCCATTGAAGTGAATAAGAATGTTAAAATCGCACCCGAACTTGGTAAGACTATAAAAGAAAAGTTTAATCTGAATTTTACACCTGAAAAAATTCATATCACCAAGATAATCGGTGAAATGGGTGGCAGTTACCACGGTTATGTTAAATCAAAGAACGGTTCACAACTACTTTATCTTAAAAAGAAATATATACTTGACAAACTGGTTAACATTGACTATAAATCGCTTGATATTGACTTTGATGCCTATGATAATATGCCGTCGGCTCAGGGTAGAAAACTGAAAGAACACCAAAAACTGGGTGTAAAATTTCTGGTTGCAAACAAGAAGTGCATCTTGGCAGATTCCATGGGTTTAGGAAAAACCACTACCGCTATAGTTTCTTCATTAGCGGGTGGATACAAAAACATTCTGGTTATAACAACAGCTTCCCTAAAGACCACTTGGTACAAGGACTTGATATACTATGTTCCGAAAGAGGACATAAACATAGTCAGCGGTTCAACCTGGCAACCTGGCAGTAAGTTCACGGTAATAAACTACGATATAGTCGACAATTTTTACAAAATTGCCGAGGAACCCGTCTATGAGATTGAAGAAATTACCGATAAAGACGGTAATGTTGTGGATACCCTGCGTGTACCTGTCATGGTAAAAGATAAAAAGACAGGTCAGATGGTTCAGAAGATGCAGAAATCGCGAAAAAAAGCTGATATTCAGAAAAGTTTAGCTGAATCACCACTGTTTCTACAGGAATATGACTGTGTAATCATTGACGAGGCACAGAAACTTTCCAACAACACTTCGATAAGGTACAAAACAATCTATGATTTTCTGAAAAAAGCCAACCCAAAAGCTATTTTTCTATTGACTGGCACCCCGTTGACTAACCGTCCGATAAACCTCTACCATATTCTGAGGCTTATTGACGCCGACGTGACGAGAGACTATCAGTATTATGTCAAACGCTACTGCGACGGTCAGGAAATGCACTTAAAAGACGGACGCACTATCTTGAAAATGGGAAAAGGTACCAATCTGGATGAACTGCGTGAACGTATCAAGGATGTGTATATCCGTCGACTTGCGTCCGAGACTGGCGAAATGGTGCAGAAAAACGTTATCAGAAGATATTACGACCTTACCGATAAGGAAAAGGTTGAATACGATAGACTATGGAATGAATACCAGGAGGTTCAGGAAAATATCGGCAACTATGACAGTGAACAATACCGCCAGTTGGTTGAGGGTATGCTTGTAAGACAGTATCTTGCAAAGGAGATGACAAAGCATACAATTAAACTGGCTGAAGATTATATTGAGGATGGTGAAAAAGTTGTTATTATTACATGTTTCCAGGATGAAATGGATATTCTCAGCCAGCATTTTGGAAAATCATGTGTCGTATACAACGGCAAGATGCTCCCGAAACAGAAAGACAAGGCTCAGGATGAATTTATGAATAATCCGAAAGTGAAAGTGTTTGTAGGTCAAATTGAAGCATGTGGTGTGGGACTTAGCCTTCCAGTTTCAAAAACTATGATTTTTAATTCATATAGTTGGAGTGAAGCATCAAATAGACAGGCTGAAGATAGGATATATCGTCTCACACAAACACAGGATGTTGAATGTATTTATATGCTGTTTAATGATAGTATTTCACAGGATATGTTTGATAAGGTTTTATATAAAGGGTATATAATGGATACTTTAGTTAAATCCGAAAAACAAAAATCTGAAATAAAATAAAGAGTATATGGTAAGAAATTTTAATGCAAATTAACGAATTTAGAGAAAAATATGAAAAATATCTTATTGAGGGAGAAATTGATGAAAACAACGCAGCCCGACTTATAGAGTCCACACTTGGCGGAAAGTGTTACAATACCACGCCCGAGGTTAACATTAAATGTCACACAGACATTATATGGGAGTCGCCGAAAGGTTATACATGTTCAATCGATAAAAAGGCTCAGAAGAAAATCTCACGCGGTGACAGTGTGTTAAGTAAAAACAGTGAATGGTTTGAAATACAGAACGTGAACGGCGGCAACGGCAGTGCGGTGCCGATGGTAAACGAATTAAAAAAGTTTGGATTCAATATAACAGAAACTCATGACTATATCATGCAGGAGACGGATGATAGGTATTTATTCCTCCAGCGCTGTAAACTACTTGAACTGATTAAAAACAATTGTGATATAGCAAAACCCGTTCACAAAAACCCTAAAAAAACATACATCCCGTATCAACGACAGAACAGACAAGATATAATAGTCTTAGTCCCTATAGAGGATTTAAAAAAAATAAAACACTTTGAAATTTTAAAATAATGGCTATCGATGATTACGACTATATAGATGAAACTGGGGAAAATCTAGACCCGCAGCTTTCGGTTGTGTTTGTAAAATATCTCGGAACCGACATGGACGGTACAAAGATTTACCGTTTCTATCTTTCATCAAAACCAGAGGAAGTGTTTGCTGAGGGTTGGGGTGAGGTGCCAGCATGCAATGTTCCCAGAAACCTTATAGACCTCGACGAGGATATGTATGAATATATCCTGGAGCTGAAAACAAACATAACTCTCGACCTTGCCCAGGACTGCTGTTGTTTTTCCATGCAGGACGCCCGCGACCATATCATTGCCCTGGCATATGAAAACCTTGACGGTGTCGAGGAATACCCCGAGCCAAGAATCATCATCCAGTTTGGCGATGAGGTTGAAAAAATTGAAAAGATGTTTGCAAAAAGAGATTTAAAACTCAGATACGTTTAACTAAAATTTTGTATATTAGTATTATGAACAATAGTTTTATTCTTAATAACACACTATATCATCAGTTGTATTACCCATTAGCAATTGTGGGTATGAACATATTACCCAGATTATTTGGCACAACTATTAAAGACTTAACATATAAAGAGTTGTTAATGATAGCAGCCATGCTAAATCGTGGTTGGGATATTTTACCGCAGTTTCAGATAAATGACGGCGAGGTTAAAGCTATATATAACCAATTTATGTTATGGTACGAACAAGACGGAAGTGTTATACAATATATAGCTATGGTAAATTTTGATGATTATACCATAACACTGTGCGATGACAGCCATCAGATTGCTGTTTTTACGGATTTAGATGACATGTACAAGTGCATGCCGCAGCTTAACAAAACTTTGCCGTTAATGTGTAAGTTTTACGATAATGAGAATGACGAGGATAATTTAAACGCAGTTCAATTTGATGACATTGAAAATGAAATAGATTTCAATACAACTAAAGTGTATGAAAACATGGATAATAATAGGTTGAAATTTATTTTAAACAAAAATAAGATTTTCGTGGAAGATTTTGTTGGTAAGGCATAATTATTATATTAAATACAATTTTTAATTATGGGTATATTAGACGATTATAAAAACGATGTTGAACAAAGTAAGGCTCAACAAACAGTCAATAACAGTATAACCGAAGGACTTAACAATGTCAGTGGGTATGTTCCATACGAACAAATGAGTCCAGTGGAACGCGCACAAGTTGATAGAAAAATAAGTGAATATTACGAGGATACTGATGTTTCCGCTATAATGGGATACATGTCCCGTCTTGATACGGGTAGAATGTCAAAAGTTAACGAGGCTATGATTAATATTGAACAGTCAAGAAACGCTGACCAGAACGCGCTACGCCTTACTTTACTTGAAGATAGAATGAAAAAGGGATTTTATCCAGGTCTACCCAAAGAAACTTCCAATAATCAGTCCAGCGAGGAAATTTCACAACTTAAGGATGAGATTTCGGATTTAAAAAAAGAGATGAGTGATATGATGACTCTGTTGAAAGACAAACTAACTTAACAAGACCGTGTGGAGGAAGCTCTATAAATCATAATGCTAACAAAAAAGGAGGACTAAAATCCTCCTTTTTCAATTTACTTCAAGTATATTCCAAGCGGAACCGCCTTTTTTATCTTCAATAGACTTTCAACTAAATCAGCTTGGTATTTCATCATCTCCCACGGGCACATTCTCTTCAATCTCTCAACCAAAGCCTCCATAGCGTTTTTCTTCTCGTTTTGACCCATGGTTATCAACATATTGTAATCCATAGTCAATGGTGAATTAATCATATTGATATTACCAGAAAACTTACCCCTGATAAGACCTAATGTCTCTGCCGCCTCGCCGACAAGGAGTTGACGAACGATAGTTTTAGACGGGGCATTCAGATAAGCATAATCCATTTCAGCTAAAGGAACCTGGTCTGGAGAAAGCAATGTGTCACCGTTATTTTTCAAGAGTTCGTCACACTCATCGGCACTAGCCTTACTGGTATCATAATAAGTATACCACACAAACAGAGGATGTCGTCTGCCAAAACCACCCATTTTCTCAAACCTGCCACCTGGTACAGATTCAAGGTGAATTAAATGTGTGCCATCAGGTCCAGCAGTCACCTTATATACTAAATCACAACCGAGGAATTTATTTTTTTCCTTCATATCAGCAGCAACCAACGCCACGTCGTACAGAGGCATTGCATACAACCCACCGAAACCAGCGCCAGCCATTCCAGCGAACGCAGCGCCGCCGCCCAGACCTAACTGACCCACGACACCGCCGCCGAAACCCGCGGTAATACCACCGTAGTTTGCGAACAAAGCTGGGTCGGTTGTCGGGTTGGTTATGTACAATACCTTGTTTATCTCACGCCCAGCTGGTATCACATATACCTGTTTTCCAGGCTCAATCTCGAAAAAGTCTTTCTTTAACTCCCACGGTCCTCTCTGTTGTAAGCCTACCTCTTTGGAAAAATAATATGAATATTCCTTTGACATATCAAGACTTCTGACTGCTAAAGCCCACGCCCAGTCCTGATTGGTCATGGAACGTAAACCAGTCTTGCCGTAAAACGCCGCCCAGTTGCTTTCAATGATGAAATTCTGTATTTTCTCTCCGTAGTCGCTCACTGCAATACTCAACAAGTCACAAAGCTGGTCGTCGGTAAGTTCAACCTTTCTAACAGGAGCCCCTAGTTTGCTTCGCACCAGTTTAAACAATTGGTTTTTTTCGTTATCTATTGTCATAAAACAAGTCTATTTTTACTTATTATAAATATTTATTCATATAATAAATTGACAACATTATGAGCCAATATTTTACCATCAATAAAAATTCAGAACTGCCGAAACTACGCTGCGAGCTCATCAACGACGGCAAGCGCGACTTTCGTAAGTTCTATCTGGCGATACAGAATACAAACGCGCTCACTTTTTCAATGGAAAACCTGGAGACTGGAATCAAGAAGATAGCTAACGCCCCCGCCGAGGTTGTATATGACGAGGAAAGCGGGTGTGAGGAACGTTACTTCCTCCAATATTCATGGAAGAAACGCGACACTAACGAACCAGGTGTTTTTGTAGGACACTTTCATATTGACTTCAATGACAAAATTGTCGTTGACGGTCTATCGTTTCCGTCGGGTGAATTAATCACCCCTATACAGGAAGATTTAATAATTACAGTTAACGACAGCTGCATTAAAAAAACGAGATAATTAATCAAAATACTGATATTTATATAAAAATAAGACATATATATCATGAAGAAAATTATAACATTAACTGAAAGCGACATCCGCAGACTGATTTCCGAAGCTATCATGAATCTTCGCGAAAACGATGACGATGAGTTTCATACTCAATACACCGACTACGACGATGATGACGACACGAATTACGATGAAAGTTCATTCGAACCTACCGATGAGGATAATTTTGAGTTTGATGATGATATCACCAAACCCCTGCCTAAGAAAAAATCTCCAAGAAATCCCGTGTCGGTTGAGAAATTTGTATCCGATTGGTATCAGGCTTACATGCACCTGCAGGAACACCCAGAAGACAAAAAGGCTGAGGCACAGGAAAAGCAGGCTTTCGCTAATATGGTTGTTAAGGTTGGCGAGGATAAACGCATTAACTTTATAGCCAAACGTTCCAACGCAGTTGACGCCAAACGCAATAAAGACAGAAAACTCCGTCAGATTGAAGACGGCGACGCTCAAAGCATGTTCAATATGTTCATGCTTACCGACCACACGGAAGTTATGTCAAAATCTGGCCGTGGCGGTAACGACGGTGGTGCCCCGCAAATCAGCATAGCACAGGACGACCTCAAACTCGAGCTCGCTTCCGCATATCACAACGGCGGAATGACAGGGTTCTGGTCTGAAATCAACAGACGTTTCACAACATATTGTCATTATGACTACGCCGCTCAGATTCAGGGTGGTGCTTCCGCTACCAACGGAGCCCTTAACACAGCAATCAATGGTAACCCGAGAATTGACGTCGACCGTCCAGATGAAAAAATAAACGAACCTACAATAGGCGGTATACTTGAACGCATCATGAACGACTATAAGAACCATACATTGAAACTTCCGCAGGGTGTTAGATTCAACGGTAAAGTTCTGTACAGCATGATGCAAGCCTACAAACGTCTGGAAAACAACAGGGATAAACTTAACATTCCCGCTAACATTACAGACAAACAACTCCAGATGGTTATGATGCAGATAGCTTACAAGATTTACGCTAGTTCGGTTACGGAACCAGTCAATGAACAGTCTTACTACGATAGCTATCGCCGTACAATCCAAACCATTAAAAACTACATTCTTCCTGAATACAGGGCAAAAATGTACGACGAGATGAACGAGGCTAAACGCCGCAGACAGCGCAGACTTGCACAGATTATTAACGAAACTATTGCAAAAATTCTTAAAGCAAACCAACTTATCTAAAAGAATTTTTACGCACTGTAATCAGGGGGATTTGAGAAAATATTTTTCCAAATCCCCTTTTTATTGCCTAAAATTTCGTATATTTATAATTGGAACATATCAGGCATGATGGCAATCCGTTTGTCTTAACTGCCTGTTAATAATAAATTAAAAACATACAACATGCAAGAAATCAGACGGGCTCAAAAAGCCACACATGAGGAAGTTGATGCCTTCCTGAAAGGGTCAAACCCACAAGAACACATCATCAAGGTCGAATGCGGATACGACGATAGATATGCAACCGTAATCTGGCGCGACGACAATTTCATCAAACATTACGACAGAGAACCATTCTACCCCTTCTGTTGGGCTAAACAGGAGGCTGGTCGGCTTATGTTCGGGGGAGACAGGACTCTATTGAAATTCAAAATGCAGGAGTTCGGTATCGGCGTAAAGAACTTAATAGTGGCTAACGCCGACGGAAACATTCCCGAACGCATGGAGAACGGATACCGCAACCTGTGGTATGCTACGAAACCAATGTCCAACCAGGAGTTCTCAAAGTTCTTCGACGATGCAAAAGTACCACTCCGCCCCAAGGAGCGTGACAAAACCTATGGAAAGAACCTCTACAAGACGGTCGCTCCCAACGAGCAGTTCATGATTGCGACAGGCAAACGCCTTTTCAAGGGCTACGAATCATACGACGATATTCTCAGGTTCCAGTTCGATATCGAGACCAGCGGACTCAATCCGTTGACCGACACCATCGACCAGATTGGTATCAGAACCAACAAGGGATTCGAGAAAATCATCACGGTAACTGGAGAAGGTGAGGAAAAACATGAGAACGAACACAAGGCGATGTTGGAGTTCTACAGCTATCTTGCCGAAATAGACCCAGATGTTGTAGCTGGTTACAATAGTGAGAACTTCGACTGGAATTTCTATGACAAGAGAGGTGCCACCCTGTTCAACACACCAATGGCTGAAATGTCTAAGGTTGAAGGTCTTGAGAGGGGTATTTACAAAAAGAAACAGCAGGCCGTGCTCAAGCTTGGTGGTGAGATGGAATACTATTACCCGACTGTCATTTGGGGTAAACATGTCACAGACTGTCTATTTTCGGTACGCCGTGCCCAGGCTCTCGACAGCAACATGAAGAAAGCCACCCTGAAATATGTGACCAAATATTCCAAAATCAACAAGAAAAACCGTGTCTATGTCCCTGGTAAGATTATCAACACCACATGGGCTGACAAGGACAACGAATATGCCTTCAACGATGCCAACGGCGACTGGTACATGATAACTGACTCGAAACCCCTGAAAGAGGGATACGAGATTGTAACGGGTCAATACATTGTAGAAAGATACCTCCTGGACGACCTCTGGGAAACCGACAAGGTCGAGCTCCGTTACAACGAGTCGAATTTCCTCGTGGGAAAAATGCTCCCCGTGAACTTCGAACGCATGTGCACGATGGGAACCGCAACCATATGGAAATACATTATGATGGCATGGTCATATGAACACGACCTGGCAATCCCACTGGAAACAAGTTCCCGTTCATTCACTGGCGGTCTGTCGCGTTTGTTAACGGTAGGTTATATTCCCAATGTACAGAAACTTGACTATAATTCACTTTATCCGTCGATTATACTTTCGTTCGGAATTAAGTCGCCTATCGACATTTCCGACGCAATGCCTGCCATGTTGGAATACATCCTAACCCAGCGAGAATATTTCAAGGGGCTCAAAGGAAAGTACGGCAAGGAAGCAAAGGGTTACGGAAAACAGATTGCTGAACTGTTAAACCAGGGCGCCGACCACCTTATGATAGAATCATTAAAGGTGAAACAGGACGAGGCATCCGCATTGTCAACAAGGAACGATAAAATGCAGTTACCCCTGAAAATTACAGGAAATGCGTATTTTGGGTCATTTGGTTCTGGTGGCGGTGTCTTTCCTTGGTCGGATATCGACTGTGCCGAAGAAACCACTTGCTGTGGCCGTCAGATGCTACGCCTGATGTTAAAGTGGTTCCAGGATTTAGGCTATGAAGGCATTGTGTGTGACAGTGTTACTGGTGACACACCGTTGTTTATTAGATATAACGGAAACTCGGGTTTAATTGACATTAAGCCGATAGAGGAACTGTTTGACACTACACATAGTATAACAAGAAACGACAACAGACAATACGATTTACTTACAAAGGACTACCAGGTACTCTGTAGAAGCGGTTGGATGTCTCCATCATATTTCTACCGTCACGAAAGTGACAAGGATGTTTATCGGGTTGATGACAATAAATCGTGTGTAGATGTAACCAAAGACCATAGTCTGTTCAACGACAAGCGTGAGGAAATTAAACCCGAACAGATTACACAAGACACTAAACTGGAATATTACAACGGAGAATCAATTTTTGATAAATTCAATACAGTTGATATTTCAGATAAAGGTTTACAAGCATGGGCTACAATGCTTAAAAAGCGCAAGCCTAATCGTCTGCCTGTTGAGTTATTGAATGCCACTTTGGAATGTAAAAAAACGTTTCTGAATTTAGTATCCGACGTTGATTTCAATCTTAACGATTGTTCTAAAACTTTGGTCGCTGGAATACAATTTTTGAAAAATTGTGTATTACTATAACGTATGTTTTGGAATTTTTGTATATTTATATTATAATAGATAAAAATACAAAGCATATGAATCAAAAATACACAACTGAAAACTTAAAGGAAAAATTCCTGAAAATACACCACGGAAAATACTGTTATGACAAAACCGTTTATACTGGTTATAAGAATAAAATAACAGTCACTTGTCCAGAACATGGGGATTTTCAAATAGGAATATCAAAACACTTAATGGGACAAGGCTGTCCGAAGTGCCGTTATGTCAAATCTAGTGCCGCTCTTCGCAGACCAATTGAAACAATTATCAGTAAATTTAAAGAGGTTCATGGAGATGAATATGATTATTCATTGATAACTGAATATAAAAATACTAATGAAAATCTACCAATAATATGTAGAAAACACGGAGTTTTTTATCAAAGTTATAATAACCATTATAACGGTAAACAAGGTTGTCCTATATGTGGACGTCAAAAATGTACTGAACATAGTCGTTTAACAAACGATGAGTTCATTGAAAAAGCTACAATGGTTCATGAAGGCAAATATGATTATTCATTAGTTAATTATACAATTGGAAAAAATGAAGTTGATATAATCTGCCCGAAACACGGAAAATTCTCACAAATAGCCAGGAATCATTTAATGGGTGCTGGTTGTCCATTGTGTTTTAGGGAAAAATCTAATGTTGAAAGAGAGGTTTTGGAATTTATAACCGAACTCGTAGGTAAAACAAATATTATTCCAAATGATAGAAAAACCCTTAATGGTAAGGAAATTGATATTTTTCTACCTAATCATAATATTGGATTTGAAGTAAATGGGTTGATATGGCACAGTGAAAAATTTGGGACTAATCCGAAGGATATGGTAACCAAACTTAATATGGCTGAAGAAAAATCAATCCGCCTTATTAATATTTTTGAAGACGATTGGTATGGTAAACAACATATAGTGAAAAGTCGTATCAGAAATCTACTAGGTTTACTCACAGAAAAAATTTATGCCCGAAACTGTGAGATTAAAGAGGTTCCTTATTATGATAGTGAAATGTTTCTAAATCTCAACCACCTGCAAGGAAACTGTATTTCAAAATATAGGTACGGTTTGTACTATAATGGTGAATTAGTTTCATTAATGACTTTTAGTAAACCGCGTAAAAACGTCCGTGGACAATCAGGGGTGGATGTTTTCGAACTAACAAGGTTTTGTAATAAAGTTAATTATAATGTTATAGGCGGGGCTAGTAAACTTTTCAACGCCTTTATACAGAAGCACAATCCTAAAACCATTATTTCATATGCCGACCGCTGTTGGAGTGATGGAAACCTATACAATATACTAGGGTTCACACAGTATAACATATCCAAGCCAAGCTATTGGTATGTTATCAACAAGAAACGCGTAAACCGATACAATCTTCGCAAGGATGTACTTGTTTCAAAATACGGGTGCCCTAATGAAATGTCTGAACATGAATTCTGTCTCTCAAAAGAATGGTATAGGATTTACGATTGTGGCTGCCTTTGTTATAAACGAGATTTTCCTGGGTAAAAAAAATCTGTAAAACGATTTTAATATTTTTTGTATATTAGTAACTAGAAACACTGTTATGATGCTAGGTCTCATCCTAACTTAACTAACAGAAATAATTAACAAAATTAAATTAACATGAAAACACAAAAACTTGACAAAAAGGTCCGTGTTGTGTACGATGTTTCGTTAGACTCAACGTTTGTAAACGCTTTGGGTATGAACATCCTGCACAATACGGACGGTTAAATGGTATGAATTTCAAACAACCCCCGTCATTCCGCTATACAGAGGAAAACCCATACATTTCGACGGGTATGAACCGAAACACTGAAAAAGGAAAGGCTTATATTGGTCCTTACGGTGACCTGGCGGAATTCAATGACTTGTTCATGAGAGGTAAGAACGGTCTGGACATTGACGAGTTTGTGCCAAGCTCCTGTTACATTGCCCGTAAGAATTATATGGACTTATTGGACGTTGAAAAACAGGAAGTCAAACTTGTTGGCAATACAATTAAGTCAAAAAAACTCTCAACTTATATTGAAAAATTCATCGACAACACCGTCCGCGACCTTCTCAACGACAGGGGATATGAATTTCTGGAAAAATACTATGACAAAATTGAGGAAATCTACAATCTCCAGATACCTTTGAAGGATATCGCCAGCGTCGGCAAAATCAAAATGAGTCTTGACGAGTATAAAAAAGCGTGCGAACAGAGAACCAAGTCGGGTAGCAAGAAAGCTCGGCAGGCGTGGTATGAACTGGCAATCAAGAATAATCTCGACGTCCACATGGGTGATTCAATATACTACATTAACACAGGTACTAAGAAAGGCGACTCGGACGTAAAGCGCATTACCCACTACTACGAACACATTGACGGTGTCAAGACCGATGTGACTAAGAAATATGAGAAAGAGTGGAACGCCTTAAAGAAAGCGGCGAAACTGGGCGACCAGGAGGCTCGAAACAAAGTGTGCCGCAACCAGGGTACAGTCACCTTGAATCTCGAGAAATTCATCAAGGAGAACTATCCGAACGTCTGGGACGAGGATGAAATCATATTCAACTGTGTCATGGTGCCGACTAACATTATCGAGGATGAAGAAGACCATTTTTGCAACGACGATTTTGAGTACAATGTCGCCAAGTACATTGAGATGTTCAATAACCGAATCAAACCTCAGCTGGTATGTTTTGATAAAAAAATAAGGATGAAACAAGTACTCAATAAGAAAGGCGAACTGGTAGAGGAAAACAACATCCTCATCACCAACCCCAAGGACAGAAAACAGTTCACAAGGGAGGAAACCAAGCTTGTATCGGGACAACCATACAGACCGTCAGACCAAGACACCTACGAGCAGCTTATGACTATGGAGGACAAGGAAATCAGGTTCTGGATTTCGGTCGACAAAACCCCTGTCTACATTAAGGAATGTGGAATGGACTGGGAAGCTATCAAGAAAGACTACTTTGAACGCATGGCTATTCTTGAGCGGGACGGCATCAAACAGGAACATGAGCTTTACAAGTCCTATATATCCAAGCTCACCGACTCGGAGGTCGACGCCCTGCTGACCGACGGTGAAATTCCTGACAAGATTCTCGGTCTGTGTGAGTTTGACCCGAACACTGGTGCTCTTATTTCAACCAAATGGGGCGTTAAATTGGGTGACATCTACGACATCATTGACCGTGACTATGGTGAGGAAAATGAGGTTGATGACAGTGAGGAAAATGATGTAACTTCCCTCTTTAAAACACAACCTCAGGATGTAAGTGTTTTACAATAAGTTATCGGTCATGCCCTACACTTTTTCCAGGGAGTTTTGACCATTTTTTGCCACTTTTTCCAGGGAGTTTTGACCATTTTTTGCCACTTTTTCCAATAAATACAGGCTAAAAAAGACCACTTTTTCCAAAAGTAAACGGCAACAAAAAAAAGCCCTCTTGTTTCGAGAGGGCTTTTCGTATGTTCGGATAAATCGAAGTTCGATTATTCGTTAGGAAGAGTCTGTGTACCGCTGATGCCTTCACGCTGGTCGCTCTCAGGAACAACTGTATAAACCTTAACGGTTCTCAGTGTACCGTTCTCGCCGCTGAATCTATCTTTAACGGTATAGGTGTACTCACCATCCTCGACTGATTTATATCCAACACAAACAAAGTTGGTGTTGTTGCCTTCGGCAAAGTTGTCGGCTGGGTCGAATCCAATAAAGGAACCGCCAGTCACATACAGAGCAGCCCTGCCTTTGGTACGCTCAGCGTCGAAAAGGTTCAGGAGGAAGCTTCTTCCGTAGGGGTATTTTTCAGCCTCGTGACCAGGCTGCGGGGTTGTCGAGTGGTCAGGCTGACCCATGAAAGTACCGCCGTTGATGATGCAAACACCCTTGGCTACATAGACTGCAGATGCGGGGGAAGCATAAAAACCACCGTTGATGGTCAGTTTACCAGCTGGGTTAGCGTCACCCATTCTGCCGACGGTTATAGCCTGTGAGTAATCGGTAGGTGAATAGAACTGGTCTTTGTTAAGGTTGGTGTAAGTGTCGACACCGCCAGTGGTACCGTTGAAGGTAGCCTCGGTTTCAACACCGACCAGAGCCCAAGGATATGCGTTGATGATTTCATCTGTCGACCAGACTTTGTCACCGAAGTTGATTTCAATATTGTTTGTTAATATTCTTGCCATAATTATATTTCTCCTATTTTATCCTTTATTGACCGATAATCATTGACTGGTTGATGTCAGCATTGTTCGAGATGTTGACAGGGTCGCCACTCTGAGCCTGCTGTGTCAAGTCTGTTGCCAGTGCGCTGGCGTCGGTTTCGTAAGACACCCAGGTCAGTCTTTCCTCGATATACCTCTGTACATCAGCAACCGTTGCGATACCGTCGACAAAAGCCGTCGAGGTCTCGTCCATCACGTTACCGTGACCAGTCTTGAACGTACCGTAGTTGACACCGATAAGAACATTAGCATCCTCACGGGTTGCCGTGACATGTCCCTTGTTGATATTTTCAGTTACTTCGACACTAGCAACCAGACTGTCGATGGAAGCAACAGCCTTAATATTGGCGTAACCTTCTTCATAGGTGATGTTACCGTTCAAATCCTCGGTAGCATAGACTTGCTTGTCCTCACCGTCAGCGCCGTTGGTGTATTCATAACCAGTGACCTGTTGTGTTTCAGGGTCTATAACCTCAACCTTTTCGGTGTGAATTGTGGAATAGATTGGTTCGCCAGTCTCAGGGTCGACACCAGTCTGATGGTCGATTGTGTACGAACCGTTCAAGAGAACGTCCTGGATTTCCTTGATTGTGTCAAGAGTTTTCTCCAGTTCCTCAGGGTCGATTGTTCCGAGAATCTCAGCTCTCAGGTTGTCGCAAGCGGTCTTAACCGTCGACTGTGTTGCAACAAGATTGATGTCACCAGCTTCCTCGTTGTCGTTATACAAACCGTCGAGTTTGATAGCGAGACTGTTACCACTGGTATAAATCTTGCCGTCGTTTTCACCCTCGGCACCAGTACCTTGTCCAATCTTCGCAATCAAAAGGTCTGATGTACCAGCCTCACTATCCGTGGTTACGGTAGCCTGCGCATATTCTTCGACACGCATCGCCTCGCGGAACTCTTCAAGAGTTTCAACCCTTTCAAGAAGTTCCTCAAGACCAGCTTCGGAGAAACCGAAAGTTTTACCGTCAACATAGATTTCCTGCAACGCACCGTTGAATACCACTAGACCTGGATTATCGATAGACATTTGACAACCAGCTTCGTGTGACCATTGACCGTACTTAAATTGAATTTTTGTAGCCATGTTATTTGTCTTGTGTTTTATATTTTATTCTTAAAACATGGGTGGGATTGGTTACCCACCCATATCTCGTGTTGGTTTTTATACATATTCCTCCCAAACCAGGGCGACTTTTGCTGTGATTGGAGTACCGTCGACGGTTGCAAGGGTTGACATGTTTGCATCATTGACTGTAAGGGTCTGAGCACCGTCACTAACACTTGAATTTTGTGCGTCAACATAATTTTTAATTGCAGCAATATCAGCACCAGTAACAGCACCTGTGCTAGTTGAAGCGGCAAGGTTAGCGGGTGTACCACTACCAGCTGCGGTATATTGTACACCAGCAGATATGTTAGTTACAACAACATCGGTGATTTTACCATCCGTTTCAACAACCTTGACGTTTGCAACAGCAGCATCGTCAGATGTTATGTCAGCATCAAGCTTTTCAATTTCATCAGCTACCTTGTCGTCAGCATAAGCTTTGACATCAGCGATATTGGAAGCTTTTACAAGTTTGTTTTCATCACCACTAGTAACAACCAAGTTTGGTGTAACACCACTTGCTTTAGCCGTTCTTGTGATTGTGGCATAATCTTCAGTGATAGTATCGAGACTTACAATACCGTCGGTTTCAGAATATGTAACATGTACATTGGTACCATCTTTCGTTGTGGAAGTTTTATTCAAATTGCCAATCTGACTATCAACATAGTTTTTAACGTCGCTAGCCTCAGCAAGACCCTGAGCGTTGGAGCTGGCAGTAGTAACAGCTTGTATTTTAACACTCGAAGCAAGAGTTACTCCTTGAGCGCCACTTTCTGCAGCAGAAGTAGTTGCTGTAACGGCAACAAAGTCACTATTACCACCACTAATAACAGTCTCGCCCGACACTCCAGTTATAGCGTTGCCGATATTAATATCGGTACTGTTACTAGGCACGGTATAGGTTCGACCGTTAACGGTTACTGATTTTGCATAACCTTCAAGAGAAGCTGCTGTGGTTCCGAGTTTTTCCCAAGAATATGAATAAGGCTCAGAACTACCAGTTTTAACCGTAATCCATTCTTCGTAGATATCATCAGTTGGTTGAGAACCACTTAAAGGCTTCAGGTAAATCTTATGCATCGTGGTAGCGTCCGCTGTTGGTAAGTTTTCACTTACACCAAGCACAACAACATCATACTTTGGTAGTTGTTCTAAAGCTGTAATACGATTATCAATTCCAGTAACTGCTTGTGAAACCGTTTGCGTTGCGGATTGATAAGTTACGTTCACATCGTCAGCTGAACCAGTTGTAGCAACTTTAGCAAACTGCAGCTCAGTTGTACCACCACCTTGAGCAATTATACCATCAGTTTCACTAACGCCTTTAAACGTCAGTTTTGCACCGTTATTACCACTAGCTGCTGTATAAACAACATCGTGAACATCATTCTGAGTATCCAGAGCTTCAACAGCGTTAGCAACAGCAGTACTTACAGTGCTCTGTGTAGCAATAAGGTTCTGGGAACCAGAAGTTGCATTATAGTTACCATCAAGCAAGATTTCAACAGCACCGTTATTTCCAGTTGTACTTATTGATTCAACTTTACCATCTTCTTCCTTCAAACCTTTAATCTGGATTTTATTACCATCAACGGCAGCCATAGCAAAACCGCTGACATCTAAATCATTAATAGCATTGGTAACTGTACTTTGGGTTGCAATCTTGTTGGCTGATTCATTATATGTACCCTCAAGGTTAATAGTGGTCACATCACCATCTATAATTTTACCGTCAGTTTGCTTGACACCTTGAATGGTAATAGTCGAACCGCTAATGCTTGCATCACCCATACTGTCGGTTACATCCAAAGCATTTATTGCATCGGTAACCGTCTGAACGGTGGCAATCTTATTAGTGGACGCATCATAGAGCTCATCAGTCTCAAACACAGCAACTTTATTAGTTACAATACTCTGATTGCCGATTTTCACGTCATCAACCTTGCCTGCTGTCTGTACAGCATCCCAAACGGTTTTAATTTCAGTATCAAGAGCCTTATCAGCAGCAACCAAAGTTTGAACACCCTGAAGATAGGTGGTTGTTCCATAGTCAAGTGTGGTGGTTGCTGGATTACCTGTTTGTACTGCGCCAATTAAATCATAGGTGATGTGTTTAAACACATTCAGTGTGGCGCTGGCGGATGCTGTATCCGAGAAGTCAAGTGTTTGGGTAGTTGGTGTACCAGTTTGATTATATGTTGTAACTGTCAACATATTATTCTCAAAACTGACATTGTTAGCACCTTTCAAAGCCAACTGAGGTGTTGAACCACCGACCCACAATTCGTGTACATCAACAAGGTAGATAATAGCACCTTCTACAGCTTTTGCATTACTAACTCTCGAAGCGTAGTCTCCAGTGCTAGTATTAAATTTGTAAAATTTTAGTGACGTATTACTTGCCATTTTATTTTAGTTTATTTTACTTATTTATTAATCTTATTTTAATCGTTTCTATCACTGTTAAATTCCCCCCACACGCCAGTAACACCGACCTTTCCGTCGTTGACTGACATTGTATCGTCGAAATCGAGACCGATTTTCCCGTCATCGTCGAGAGCCAGGCTTTCATCGAAGTCGACCACAACCTTTCCGTCGTCGGCAACCAGACCGCCGCCCAGATTGACAATCAGTTCCCCGTTCTCGTCGAGACCGAAGAGTTCGGAGTTATCGGCGATATTCTTCATAATCGCGCTCGGTTTAACACTGCCTGTAAGCTGGTTAATTTGGCTTTTCATGTCTACTATAATGGAAGCCATCTCAGCGATTTCCCTGTTTTGACGTTCAACCCTATCCAGAAGTTTCCTAATAGTTACCCCGTTTGGAGTTGCCGCCATGTACTGCATCGAATCAGGACTCACTCGTACATTAACTATTCTGTGATGTTCCTCGAGACCGTTTGCAAACACAACCTCGCCCACGGGTACGGGTTGTGGTGGCGGAACAGGCGGCAGCGGAGGCACTGGCGGTTTTGGACCTGGGTGTGGTGGCACAGGTGGCACGGGAGGTTTTGGACCTGGGTGTGGTTTAGGAGGCTGAGGATAATCAGGTGGAATAGTGACGTCGTCCAGATTGTAGACAATTGGAGCTGGGTCTTCCTTTTTTACTGGTCTTTTGATAATCCTATAATCAGTCTTCTTCATTTTATATGATTAGTGTTGTAAATCAACTGTTATTTGAACATTAATTTCCCTGCCGCCGAGATTAACACTGAACGAAAAACTTGAGGCTGGCATTGCAGCGGTGAAATCTTCAACTATGTCGTGAACCAGGGTGTAGGCGAGATGTTCTTCCTCGTTAATCCACTCAATTTCACCGTCGGCAGTGTGGCGGACATAGTTGCTACCCTTCAAACCAAGTCTCTCATCCCAAGCATATTCACGACCGTCGGTGTTGCTCGGGTATACAGCTGGGTCAAGACCGTAGGTTCCGTAGATTGCACCCACGAAACGAGCTAGGTCGTTCATCAGGTAGCCTTGCGGTATCTCGCTCGCGGGAATGTTGTCATAAGTAATCTGATTACCGTTGATTGTCGGTGTATAACGAGGTGTGTAATCACCCTGATTTTCATAAGCGACCGTCAGCATACCCTGGGTTACCTCATCGGTACTGTGGAGTGTCATAAGAGCCTTAATCATGTTGGTGTTGTCGGCAAGCGTCTTTTCATCGGCACCATGCACTGGAACAACCTCGCCGTTCTCGAGACGGTAATAGTCGCCCTTTTCAATCATGTAGAAAGTATCGTATTCACCGAGAGCCATTTTCAGCCACTTCTCACCGTCCCACTCGTTAATGTAAGCCATAGCAACGGCATTGGGCCATTCCTCGGGACCTGGACGGAACCTAGCACCCTGCATATCGTCAACTATTATAGTATCGGTGATAGTTTCAGTTTCAGTCTGTGGGGGTACCTCGTCGCAGTTAATGTAACAATTAGTATGGCTGAAATCGTCGGTTACAGGAACAAGTTCGGAACTGAAGTTAACAGCCAGCCAAACACGGAGACCCTTGGTTTCCGATGGCATAAGGGTCACGGGGTATGTGGTGCCCATGATTTCCTCGGCACTCAAAACCTCGTTATCCTCATAGTCGCGAACCAGACGAACCGAATAATAATTCTTTCCGTCCACAATATCCTGGTATACACCGTTTACACCATCGTCAATTCTCTTGTAGTAAGCGTTTCTGCCATCTTCGTTAGAACCAGTCCACCAAGCAGTCCTCATGCCGTTGTAAACGACGTGCGGATTTTCTTCTTCGTAAGCATAGCCGCACAAAACTGGATTAAAGTTGTAAACCTCTTGTGCCAGGTATGTGTTAGCGTCGTGACCGAGATATACATTGCAGTCCTTTCTGTGGTGGCTCTTGTTAATCCTGTTCGGCTCGAGGGCGTTCAACATGTCGTCCCAGTCCCATTTTCTGGCAACACGCCATTTTCCGCAACGGATATTCCTCATTATGTTCTTGACACCTCTGTAGGTGTAGAGGGCACCGTAAACGTCAACTGGTTCTATGGTAACATAACGGTCGCCCACAATCATTCCCTCCGTAGGAAGTTCCTCAACAGCGTCAATAACTGGCTTGAACATGCCAGTACGCTGGGTTCTGGACAGTGACAACGGAGAAGTGGCTGTACCGTCGCCCGAGAGGGTGGTGTCACTGAACACCGTGTTTTCGCTAGCGATTTCCTCAACGTCACCCTTGGTGATAAAACCGTCAATCTCGATAGGCTTTTCCGATTTGTTGATATAAACGCTCAGTACGCCGAAATCCTTGTCATAGTCAAAGTCAATTGAAGTTATACCTTCCTCGTAGGGAGTTTCGCAAGTATATTTCTTCCCGTTCAAAAGGGTTATAATAAGCGATTTCTCATCCTTGTTGATTTCCACGTTCTTAATACCGCGTCCTTCCAAGGTATTGAAATTCTTGTCAACCTCAGTACCCAACAGGCTTGCCCCTTTAACCACATCCACTTCTTCGTCGTAGATGACATCGGGGTTGCTGTAATATGTTATTCTCTCATTCATTGTACAACAAATGTATTAATGTTTTATTCTTATTTTATTATATAAATAGTCCGAAATTACCGATTGTTCATAATTAAAATTCGCTTGAATGTTTCCGAAATGCTGACTACAGGCATAGAACTTGAACGACTTGAAATAGCCTTTGAAACTGCCACCAAACTCCCTTTCCAAAAACAGGACATACTCAGGAATATTGTCAAAATCCTCATATATTACATCACACAAACCCTGCGTACCACCTCCGAGTGAAATGTTATACGGAACACCCTCCTGTTTAGAATAAACATCATTCAGCAATCTCAAATCCAGCATCGGCATCTCCCTACTCATCAAAACCAACTTACCGTTAACATAGAACATAAGCCTCATATAGTCAAGACGTCGGTCGTATCCATAAGCGTAAGTACCGAACTTGACAACAGGCATAAACCTGACGCTTATCGTATTCCATTCATCTGTTTTAACCATCCCTGGATAACTCCATTCCTGTTCAATCTTATAACCCCTTTCAGCTTCACAGTCCTTTACCATATATTTATAACCAACCGAACCATCCTCTCTTATCTGGAAAGCCAGTGCGTTACGATAAAGGTCTGCCAGAATATCATAATCAGCGCCCGATTCCTGTTGAAGTTCTTTAATCGTTCTGGCAGTATACCCGCCCTTTCCTCGGTGCATAATAATGAAATAGTTGTCAGTGACAAGATTCTTGTACATTTGTAAGATTTTGCTTTCATCGCGTCGGTCTTTCATGTAAGCTTTCAGACCGTCTGGAGTTCTGTTGTATGTAATAAACTTATTGTCAGTCTCAATGGTTTCAATCTGCTCGTTAAGTGATATATCGTCCTCGGTTGTCAATTCCGTATTATCCTCTGGGTCTGTATAATATCTCCACCACTTGTTTTCAGCCCTAGTACCCATGTAGAAAAATATTCCGCTGTTTTCTGGATAGACGTCATTCAATGTCGGCAGTGGATTATCTTCCGTGTAGTCATCATTCACATAAGCGCTTGAATATTCATCCTTATGTTTGTCAGTGTTTCCGTCCCAGCCGTCGGCGTTATAGTCAATAACCGAATATTTTTCTTTCGTGATATAATAGTTTGATTTGAAATTCTCAGGTTTAAGCGTAAATTCAACCATCCACCCACTGTCAAGCTCAGTAGGAAGTACTTGATATTGACAGTCATTGTCTGTTTTGAAAAAACCCTGGAAGAAGCCACCGTTAAGCTTTGCCACGTTCATGTTATCCTCTGTGACAAAAGTGTTCGGGTATGAATAAATCTGGTTATTGCCGTCAACCTTATTAACATGCAATCTTAAGTCGTCAGCATCAATTTCCATTGTCGAGTTGGTGAACAATTCCATGAATTCCTCAACAGTGATACTGCCCTTGATATATTTTATTAAACCACAGTCAACGCCAGTCAACCCGATATTATTCAGTGTAACACCTTTATTGACAGCCCTATCCCAGACATATTTCTCCATCGAAGCCATTTCATCGTTATTCAAAATACACTCAGGCTCCGTTGTGTCTATATATGCCGCCAGACAGTCTTCCTGAAGTCCCTGTTTGATTCCGCCGCACTGTGAAGGGTACAAATGGGTGTCCCAATAATCACTGTTTGTTACGTTCAATTCGAAGACTGGTCTGTTATGGTTTAAAATATTACTCATTATTCTTGTTTCTAATATATTTATAAATATATAATGAAACCATTTTTGTAATGAAAAAGAGAACTATAAAATTAAGTGAAGAACAGGTTCGTCAGATAATTGCCGAGGATTTCCCCTTCAATTTTCCTGACGATTCCAATGCTCCCCACAACCACAACAGCCAAGTTTTTGTCAACGCACCGTTTGATTCACCCAACGTAGACCCAGAGAATACCACGGGCGACGATGTGAGCCACACCCTGTCGAACAACTCCTGGTGGAACAGGCATTATGGATTTAACGGATACTGTGTCTAATGATACATTTCATCAACGAAGATACCAACACCAACATCACAAAACATATCCCCTGGAGACTTCCAGACGGGATTAAGAAAATTCTCCTCCAAACCAAGGAGAACAATAAAGATGAAGACCTAGGCTCCAACCATGACACAAAGGAAGCTTGGGACCACTTGAACGACATCCTGAAAATGGACGCTGAAAAAGGTATTGACGTGAAAGAAATGAAAAGAATAAAACATTGGTTCGACAAACATACCAATGCAACTGAAACAAAGCAGTACGAATTGTATGGTGGCGAAGCCATGGCAACCTGGGTGAACAATCAGCTAGCCAGCGCAAGACGGACAGAACGACAGAGAAAGGAAGCTGAGCGTGCAGCTGGAAAAACCAACGCTTTCAAAAAAGAGCATACTGTTGAAAATGGTACGACTGTAACAAAAGTTGACACCAAGACACCGACATATAATCCAATGACGGGTAATAAACAAAAGCGGCTTAAAGAATTGTCAGCTTTGCATGAAACAAAGGTGGTGATATTGAGTGAGGGGCAAATAAAAGAAATTCAGGAGTATTTATTAAAGAAATAATTAAAAATAATATAGTTTCAATTATGAGAACTTGTCTAGAAAAACGTTCTATGGACGCTCGCCACGAACAAGAGGTTCGCAGTGATTATCAGAGAACTAATCAATATTCAGGCACGCACCCCGATGCACTTGCAACTGGCGACGCCCAGGGTAAAGGTACGGGTCACGGCGGTCACAGTCACTGGCTCCCAGACTGCAACTCACAGATAAATGTGTTCAATTATTCAAACTTCGATACCGCGTTGAGTAGCGGCGCTGGTAACAAAGCCGATAACGAAATGCGTAACGAGTCAATCGTCCGCAGTATGTACGGTCCTGAAAACCCCTACGGTCCAGAATACGTGGATACCAGCATGAATGTCGCTGAGGGTCAATATGTGGTAAGTTAATGAGTTAACTCTTTGATTATTATGTTCGGCGGATTATTGGAAAAAATACTTTTACAGGAGTCAGCCTCGGTTGAAAATGTAACCAAGGCTATGGATAATCACGCCATGGTAATAATCAACTACCATTCGGATGGAAAGGACAACAACACTGGAAGCCGTGTAATCGAACCGATAGCTTACGGATTGACAAAAGCTGGCAATCCTGTAATAAGAGCTTTCCAGCCATTCGGGGATACAACAACAGTCACCCCTGGTTGGAAGTTTTTCAGATTGGATAGAATTTCTTATTGGGAAGAAACAAACCGCCATTTCAACGAACTACCCGACGCTAGTTATGGCGAAGCAAATCTCGACGGTGACGACAGCATGTCTGTTGTAATAAAGACATTCAATTCGACAAAAGACACCCCAGCTCCGAGTGTGGTTAACAACGGTCCGAAAACCAAACAGAAAATATACGCCCAGACAAGTGGTGATAAACAGGTGCAGCTTGGTGCCAGGAATATTAAGAACCAAGAATCTCCAATTTACATTGACCTTGACAATAACAAAAAGGTCAACAACGGGTTCAATATGTACACTAAAGACTCTCAAACTGCAGAAGGCCCAAGACAGCCCGACCAGAGTTACAAACCAAACAATGTTTCAGGCTCCGCTAAGGACGGTGATATTGACCCGCAGGAATTGGAGCGCGCAAGAGAACAGGTTTACGGCAACAATTCAGACCGTTCCGACATACTCAACAACGATGACCTGTGGACAAACTACAGCCACGATTATACCGACAAGGAGATTTCACAGGCTGATTTCGACCGAGCGGTAATGAACCGAGAGAATTGGCAGAACAAAAACCTGTCAACCAGCCGACGCAAGTTCGAACGTCAGAACGCTTGGCAAGGTAGGGCTGATAACAGTTTCCTGAACAGAAAAGACTCGGGAAACAGAATCCTCTACAACATGGAACACGAAGACGATGAAATTTAATTTGTTTTTTTATTCCATATAAATTAGATTATATGTAAAAATTCATTGACAATGGGAAGTTTACAAGACAAACTGGCGGCGGCACAGAAAGCAAAAGCAACAGGTAACAGCCCCGCCCCACAACAACAGCAAATGCCGCGTCGCGAGCCACAGGCACCCACATTCAGGGAGGCTGACCTCGCATCGCTTGACGATATGGTCTTTGGAGCACCAGACCCCAACGACAACGGTATACAATACGAATATTATCCGAATGGGCAGAAACGTGAAATATACGACCCCAACAGGGAGTTGGAAGAAATCAAAAACGGACAGATGAGTTTCAACAACCCTAACGTCCATCTCCCCAACGCCATCTTGGAGGAAATGATGCGAAACCCCTTAATCATTCAACCAACAGAGGATGCAACAGGCGAACTAATGACTGAGGACATACAGGCTCGCAGTCTCGATATCATAGGAAAATTAGAGGAACGCGACAACAGTAAACGTCAGCAACCCGTCTATGAAGCTAGCGGAGCTGGTACTAACGTGGACATGCAACAGCTGGCGCAGCTTATCGAGTCGATTGTTGACAAGAAACTCAGACAGTATTCATCCGCACTTCTCACCGAGTCTAAAAAATCTGCAACACCCGCGTTAGGTCTGATGACTATTGGTGACAAGTTCAGACTAATGGATAAGAACGGTGCAATATACGAATGCCAAATGAAATACGTTGGTCAAGGCAAAATGAAAAAGAAATAGTTTCCAAACGCCATAGTCTGAAAATATAGGTGCGTTTTTTCAACGTACCTATTTTTGTTTGCGAAAATTTTCGTATATTAATATTATATAATAGTATACATTATGTTGTCTGAAACTAAAATTAATTCAAATTATCTTAATTTCATCAAATACCTCGAGAAGTATCACTGTTATTCAGAGGAGATGATGAACGAAATTGGTGATAAAATTAAAATCGCCCCGTATTCAATGAACACCAATCACGGCGCTGCCGAGGCGGGTACGTTAATCGATGTTACACTTAACACCCTCTGTCGCATTGGTGCCCAGATAAATAACAACACCCTCGGCACCAATGGTGGGGAAAAAGTTCTCCACCCTAACCTATGGGTTAATAACGACATGCTTATGCGCGTCCTGCTATTACTCAACATAGCAAAGGCGGAAATGTACGAGAATGCCGATGCCTGGCATGTCAACCATGGAATGCCGTACACTTTTGTTGACACAAAGACAAAACTGAAACTCGGCGAACGAAGCCTTTACCTGTGTCAGAAATATGGCATCAAACTAGAGGAGGAAGAATTCGAGGCATTCCTCACCATAGACAAAGAGGATGACAGCGGTGAACGGTTTCAATCCCCATTGTACACGGTAGTTAAAGCAGCCAAGATGTTTACCCTGGTTGAATTGAGACAGAAATACTTAGCTTCGCTTAAAACTGAAACCGAGGAAAAATAATTTTGTTTTTTCTTAATCTAGGATATATATTGGTTTCAATAATAATATATTAAACATCATTACAACATGAACATTGGTAGCATTACAGTAACCACAGCTAGCGACTACGCTGCAGCCGACCAACTTGCGAGAACCGTACTCCATACACTGGACGCTGAAGTTCACGACAATCTGGAACTCAAAGGACAGGCTAAAACAGATGAAGAACGTGCAGCAATCGATGCTGCTATCGAGGAAATCAAAACAAAAAGAGATAAAGTTATCGCCCATTATATCGAACTCCAAGAAGACTTGATGACTCAGTTTACCAGTTAATTGATTATGTTTAAAAAAATCAAACAGATATTTCGTGACCTATGGATTGGCTTAATCCTCGGTATGAAAAAGACTGAGGATGAAAACTTTCACCAAAACAGCGGTTCATTGGATGAAGGTTCAACTATCAACCAGCAGGTGTCAGACCACAGCGTCGCCAAGGCATTATTACGCGGGGAACTGACTCAGGAGGTTATAGACTTGAGGTATAGAACTTATGCTGTTGCCAGGGAATCTGAACATTACAATTACTTTTCGCCAACACTGGCTACCAAGAAAAAGCCCAGTGACAGTAAGTTTGTTTATGTTGAAAACGAGGATAACCGAGACATAGTAACTATACAGGAGAACAAACTGGCGGTGGAGAATGTAACCGAAGCGTTGAGCCGTATCGGTGAGGATGGCAAGTACGTTGACCGCGAACGCGAATATAACATTACAATGACGCGTCATAACTTTCCGAGATTCAGACTTGAGGATTTTACCAAGAAAGTTGTGGTGAAACGCGGGGATGATGAGTGGAGTGCTATCCTTGACATCTACGTCTCAAAATACCCAGATGACAAGATTATAATATCCAAACCATTCATCCGTGAACTTGAACGTATAATCGACTCTGGTGTGCGTTCAGATATTCTGGAACTGGATACCATCAGTTTCGAAACATTCCACGCATATAAACTCGATGATATGCTGCGTTTTGAGTTCGGAAACTTGCAACTGGAACGTATATTCGAGTTCGATGGCGATTATGTTATTCGTTACATCACCAACATCATTGATGGCGGCACCGACCTTACCAAGGAATTCTATAGTGAACAAATGGCAAAGAAATATGAAAATCATACGCCAAAGGAGATGACAATTAATTTCGACCCCGAGGCTATCATACGTACATATAAATGTGCTGACTGTGGAAAAGAGGTTACTTATGACGCCAGGGCATTGGATGCAATGGAAGCTAGTGATGAAGCTAGCGACGGTGTAACAACGGAATATCTCGACTACGAAATGTCGGAACATGAATTTGGCAGGATGTTATGCAAGGACTGTGTTACAAAAGCAATGCAGAAACTGTATAATGAGTGGGTTGACAAGAATAACTAGCTACATTTTTAAACATATCTGCAACAAAAGGAGAGCCTTTTAGAGGCTCTCTTTTTTTTCTACTAAATATTCAAAGTTTTTGGTTTTTTAATACATTGTTGATATATTATCAATAAATAAACGATAAAAATCCAGAAACATGAACAGTATTTTAGAAGATTTCAAAAAAGCTTATGCCGAAGACCAGGCTAGACTGAACGACGACCTTCCTACCGATGGTACCCCTATGAGTGTTGAGGACACTGAAGCATACAGAACCGCATTAAAAAAAATGCGTGAGGATATCGCCAAAGAGGATGCCAATCCGACGGAAATCCCAGTTGAAATCGACCATTCCAACCAGCAGCAACAGATGATGGAACGATTTGAAGAAAAATACCCTAGAGTGAGTGAAAACGACCTTACAATTGCCACTCAGAAAGTGACACCGATGATTAAGCATGCTTTCTGTCCCAATTGTCACAGAGAGATTATTAACAAAACACCAACCATGTTCAACCCCTTCACAATGGACAAAATCAACCGTTACGACTGCGAATGTGGTTGGACAGCCAACCTGGAATACGCATACCCGAGAGTTGTGTTTCTAACTGAGGATAATAATGAAATTGAAGCTTACGCAAAATAAGATGAGAATTGCAATTGACATTAACAACGTTATCCGTGACAACATGTACCAGTTTAGGGAAATGTTTCAGCGACATATTGACCCGTCGTTTGAGATTGAACTCGATGAAATAACTTCGTTCAATGAAGAAGAGGTTTATCCGTTTGCCAGCAAGCAAGAACTGTTCCAGTTTAAATACGTTGACTATCCGTTCGAACTATTTGCCCGTGCTGAAGCCACTGACAAAATGCTTCCTTACGCATTGAATGACTATCTCGAAAAAACCCTGCGCGACCTTGATGAGGAAAACGTGCCCGAGGTTATGTTCTTCTCCCCGTTTGAGATGGGGTTGTCCATTCAGGCGACGTTCGCATTTCTTTCAGGTAAAACCCTAAGACCGCGCGAAGTATATTTTCCGAAAGATTCAATGACAATCTTCGACCGTGCCGACATTGTGATAACAGCACAGCCTAGTTTGATTGAGAACTGCCCAGAAGGAAAATATGTTATCAAGATTAACAAGCCTTTCAATAAAGACATTGAAACAAAATATTCATTCAACTCGTTAATGGATTTAATCAATGATGAAAATGAAACTGTAATAAAAATCTTAGAAAACCGCATTAATGGATAACAATTACCTAAGCATCAACAATAAGTTGTATGCAATCGACTTGGAAAAAGTTATGGAGTTCATCACTAAACCCCAGGATGTGATACAGACAATCAACCAGTCATATGGGGTGCCGATGACACAAGACGAGGAAAACATAACAACTCTCGGTGACATTCAGTTGTTAAGCAAGGAAGTTTCAGAAACCAAGAACAATAGCAGTGAAGTTCAGTCAACCTTGAGGTATAACATCATCTCCAATATACTCAACCTTGTACTCATGCCAATTTCGGACGGAGAGGGTGTCATTATGATTAACGACTCCTCATCAATGCATCTCGGACAGCGCCTGTCATTTAACACGCTGTATGAGATGGGAATAATATATGAAATAGAACAGGAAGACTAATATGGGAAACACAACAACACCATTAGAAAGAATTGAAAATGAAATAAACAAACTGAAAAACAAAGATTTTACTATGTTTTTCTTCACAATCGACAGTAAGAATGTCCCTAACGGTAGCTTGGTATACACCTACGACCTGGCACTGTCGATGCACAAATTGGGCTACAAGGTAACCATGTTATATCAGCTTGACAACGAACTCAGCCCTCGTGAAATAAAGAAACGCCAAGCCAAGGGTACTTACGACCCGATGGGTGAACAAATATTCTGCGGGGTTAAAGACTGGATGGGTGAAGAATATGCCAATCTCCCCCACATTAACATCAGTCACCAGGGAAGCTGGCAGGTATCGCCGTCTGATTTCCTGTTCATCCCCGAAGCTTTCTCCAGCCTTATGGTTCAGACATATCTTCACAAGATACCTTGCCAGAGATATGTTTTGTTGCAAAACTTCGACTATGTAACCGACTTCATTCCAATCGGAAGCCAGTGGCTTAACTTCGGTATTCGTGACTGTATTGCCACAACCGAACTGCAAGCCAACCTGATTAAGGATGTGATGCCGTATGTTCGTACCAAGGTACTCAACCCGCACATCCCCGAATATTTCCGTAAGCCCGTCGCACCGAAAAAACTCGTGGTCAATGTTATTTCAAAGAAACAGAGCGATGTTAACAAGTTGATGAAAACTTTTTATTGGAAATATCCGATTTACAAATTCATCTCATTCAAAGACCTGCGCGGTATGAATCGTGAGCACTATGCCGAGACATTGAAAGAGGGTGCTATCACCGTTTGGGTTGACACTGACACGCCGTTTGGCTACGGTGCGCTGGAAGCTATGCGTTGTAACAACATAGTCATCGGCAAACTGCCAGAGCATATTCAGGAATGGATGCTCAACGATGAAGGTGAAATCATCGACAACGCAATCTGGTTTGACAGTTTCGACCAACTTCCCGATATTCTCGCAGATGTAATAGCATCATGGATGCAGGATGAGGTTCCACAGGTATTGTACGACAACATGGCAAAAACTAACCTTAAATACACTCAGGAAGAGTGGAATAAAAACGTGGAAAAACTGGCTGACAATTTGGTTCTGACAAGAATCCGTGAATTTGACGAGATATACCACCTGACTCAGCAAAACATAAACAATAAAGAAGATAACACTGAAGAAAAATAATGAAAGACATTACAGTTATGATACCAGTCCACGAGGAAACCGTGGAAATGAAAGAGATGTTGCAGAAAGCGATATCAAACATCAATTCAATGGAAAAACCCGAAGATGTCAGTATCAGGATTATGGTTGTTATACCAAACAGCCTCTACACCAACAGTGATGATATATCATGTTGGTTAAATCCCGACACAGACTGTATTGTCCGCAACCCAGGTGAGACGGATTATTGTTCGCAGGTAAATTTCGGAGCCAAGCAGGTTCAAACTGAATTTTTCTCAATATTCGAGGTTGACGACCACTACAGTTTGAAATGGTTTAAGATGTTTGATGAATACTACAATACTCATGAGGATGTCAGTGTTTTCCTTCCAATCAATGTTGTTCACAACCCCAAGACTAATGAACGCGAGTTCATGAACGATATCATCTGGGCGTCGTCGTTCTCCAATGAAGTTGGGATTGTTGACGGCGACTGTCTTGAAAACACCGCTGCATTCAACTTGACGGGCGGTATATTCAAGACCAGCGACTGGCTTGGATACAAACCGTCGATTAAGGTGGCATTTAACTACGAATATTTGCTCAGAGCAACTCGTAGCAAAAAGCAAATCATCTATGTGGTACCCAAGGAAGGCTACTACCACACCATTTTCCGTGACGGTAGTTTGATAGCACACTATGCAGAGGAAATTACTGCAGACGATAGTCAGAAGTGGTTTGAGTTAGCAAAGCGTGAATGTATGTTTGACGAAGACCGCCACAAAGACATAATAAATGTAAAGGATGACGAATTAAAGTAATGGCAAAGAAAAAAACAACCCAGGAACCAGAGGTGGCGGTTCAGCCGTCACCTGTTCCCGAGGGTCAAACGCCTAAAAAAAGGGGACGGAAACCCAATCCCAACAAAAAGAAGATGTACTTCTCAGAAACCGAAGAGGAGTTATTCAAACAATACTGCCAGAGTGATGACGAGGTGTTCAGGAACCGTGTCTTTAACGAGACGCTGTATCCTGCTTTCACTAAAATGGTAGAATCCATTATCAGGCGATACACACTTTTTACACCTGGTGAGGAATTTGATGATACGTTCAATGATGCGATGTCACATCTTATATCCAAAGTCAACAGATTCGACCCAACTAAAAACAAAAAGGCTTACTCATACTGTGGCACCATCTGTAAGAACTATGTGCTTCACAAAAGACAGAAAGCCCAGGAAAGTCTCCAGAAGAACATTTCATATGATACCATGTATAATGAAATCCATCCAGACATGCGTATTGCTAACGAAAAACTATTGGAACCGACTTTTCCGCAAATCATGGTCAGCAACGCGGCTGAAGAAATTGTGAAAATGTTGGATGAGCCGAACAAATACAAACTCAACGAATCTGATGTTAAAGTCGGTCAAGCATTGTATAATGTTCTTACTAATTGGGATGACATTTTCAGTGAACTGAATACCAAAAAATATGCCAAGAGCAGTATTGATGCATATATCAAGGAGACAACCTTCCTGTCAACTAAACAAATACGCGATGCAAAGAAAAAGTTTGCAATAGCATACTTCAAAATGAAAGACCAAATATTAAATCAGGACTAATTATTATAGTACAAATAGTTAACTAAAAAAATTAGAACATGAAAGCTCCGAAACAATTTAAAATAAAGCTAGACAATCAAGATAACTTACAGGAACTGCTCCAGGAAATCTACAACGAGGCGTGTAAAAACGTTGAGGAAGCCCAGCGTCTCATTAACAAAATCGAAATGTCAACCAACCTGAACGAGGAAGTTATTGACGGCAAAAGCAAATACGCCAAAGCAATCAACGACTTTATCTCAACAAAAGACAAAGCTATCGGTCGCAAACTCGAGGTTGCTAAAGCTATGGCTGAAGTATTGAAGCGCAGCGGTAACGGACAGCAAGGTTTCACTGAAGGCGCTGTTCCAGACAACTGGGAGGACGTGGTGGCTGACATCCCTACCTCCATCGAAGAAAATAAACCACTTGAATACACACTTAAATAATGGCATCATCGAAGCAAATCAAAGAGGAAGCAATGTCGAAGGTAACAGGACTCATGACTGCATTGGACATGTATCCTGAAACCTCTGAGACTAATACTTTATTGTCGGCTAACATTGCGGCAAATCCCATTGACTTGCTTGTTGATTTTTTCAAGTCCACCAAGGGGTATGATACTTTAGTGGACATTTTGTCGAAATTCATTGCAACACAATTGCCTGTACTGGAAGTGGCGGTCAAGGGAATATTGTTGTCAAACATACAGGCAATGCTTTCGTGTTCCATCAAACCCATCATATCCAAAGAGATGATTCGCGAAGGTGTGGTGTTTGATATGAACAGAATTGATTTGTTCAACATATTCGCATATTCGCCGTTAGACAGAAACCAAAACAACCCAGGACGATACTATTATTTTGGGTGTGATGCACCAGATTTTGAAATTCTAGATGACGTCAAATATTCTGAGGACTTCAATGCTGTTTTGTGGTATTGTAAAAACTCTCCCGCGGAACGAGTTGTGTGGCGCCGCAAAAAAGACCGTGAAAGCGACCCGCCATACAATGTACAGGAACGGCATATCGGTGAACATATTAAATGGACGAAACAGGCAAAGAGTAACGGTATTGTAACATTGGAGTACAGTAACCGTTCGTCTAGTTTATGGGACTGTGAACATTTGCCGTATTATGTGCAGGAACCCATGGAAAATTGCATTCATGTTTTCTTTGGCAGCACCGCGCCCATCAATAACAAAGATTTATTAATGCAAGACGTCGCTCAAGCTACAGCAAATATTAAGTCATTAAACAATCTATTAAAGACCGTTGACCAGTATTACAACGAAACTGATAACTGGCTGAAAGTGTCACAGACGGAGGCTATTGAAAATGGTATTTCCAATCCAGAACTGTTAAATTCTTTCATTGCCGATGCTGAAGCTGACAAAGGACGTCTCAACCAAATCAAGGATGCTATATACGGCGCTGACGGTCAAGATATATCCCATGCGTTGAATAACGTAGCCGTCCACCATTTTGCAAACATTGACCGCGATATTGTCATACCACCGCAACTGTTCGAAACAAGTTTACCAATTGAAGAGAACAAAAAAATAAGAGCAATCCAGGCAATAGATGAGTTTTCTGAAAGTGGATGGCCTTCACCAGAGTCAAACTATTATTATCTACATCCGATGGTTGAATTCAACACAGATTTTGTGATGTCGATGAAATTATTTGACGAAAAGGTTGTAACAGCACAACTTTTAGATGCTATTACCAACTGTTTAAAGTTCAGTCCGACCGATGGAAGTGGTATAGATGCAACTGGTAATGTTGGTGCTAGTTTAAATGGCAATATAAACATATCCATCCAACAACAGTTTGTTCAAGCTCAACTGAGAGAATTGGTAACCAAGATAATAGAGACCGATGAATCTGTCATTAGCGACTGTTTCTTCTCTTTTACCAACGATACATACAACGCCCTACTACAGGAAGTTGACATGAACCGTGCGGGATTGCAGACATTTGATGGTATTAACGCAAGTGAAATACCCTCTCCTGCAAGCATCATGTCTTCACTGAACGAACTCAGCAGCAATGCATCCAAGGAAGAACTACAGTCTGTAATTAAAGGGTCGGTATTTCAGGCTATGTCGTCGATGAACCCACATGACCCAGGAACAGTTAACTATTCCCTCAACCTTAACACAGCCTTGGGATTTGACGTTACAGCTAACGCCAATCTTAGCATTGTAGACCAATTGTTGTCCAAGTTGGTTTATATCATCGTAATGGTGATTATGTCACCGAAAGTGTACATACTACTCATGATGAACCTTAAGGTTGTCGGACAAAGTCCCAGTTTCGACATGAACAAATTCATGCAACAGTTCCGTGACCTAATCAATTCACTCATCAGGGGTGTAAGGGATGAAATCATGGAGTTCTTTAGAAACGAAGTTCTGACAATAATTAAGGAACTGGCATCACAGCTGGCTATCAAGATGACAATTGAACAATATCAGTATTACATCAGTTTACTCTTGAAATGCGTTCAGTGTATCAAACTACGCCGCAACGAGCGTGACTGGAAACAGGATGACGTTACTTATGCTGATATAACGGAAGCTAGCGAAGCAATAAACCAAGAATGTTAAACGAATATGGATTTCAGTGAAATAGAAAATAACATGCAAGGTGGTTCAAGTACTTGGATAAGTAAAATCGCCGACACAATAAACGGTGTCATGGAAAAGGTTCGTCAACCTCTGTCAAAACTTAACAAGATACCGTCAATCCTGCTTCTTTGTGAAATCATGAACCGCCCAGGCTTATCAGCAATCTCGTTAACTTCTGCTATTATAGCCCGATTGCCTGAAGCTGGCATTTATACAGGCACTGGTAAGGACGGTAAAGAAAACATGGTAAACCAGTTTGTTAAGATTGTAAGCGAGGAATTGATTAAGGAAATCCACGACAACGCGGTCGTCCAAGGTTCTATTGACATAGGGCAGATAACCATAACAGGTCAGGGCGGCAATGCGGGTGGTCCTGTTGTAATTACAGGACAGAATATTAACATGCCAGAAATAAATGGACTTATACGATAGTGGTATATGGAAAATTATGAGAATTTGACAAACGAACAACTTGAACAGAAAATGAATGCACTGAACATTCAATTTCTGGAATATCAGAAAATTTACAACGAGGCTCTTACGAATATGATATCTCTCGGGGAAGAATATGACAAAATAAAGAAAATACTGGACAAACGCAACAATGGATGAATTTACACTCAAAGAGGGGAGAGTTATAAGCACAATTGACGAAAACGAAGGACGTAGGATAAAGGTACGTCTCAACGGACTGGACGGTAATATACCAGACGAAGAGCTGCCGTACTGTTTTCCATTACTTCCCAAACTGGTGCATGTTTATCCACAAGTTGGAGAAATGGTTCTGATTGTACTCCAACAAAAAGGAGCTGCCAAGTCCAACCGCTTCTATATCGGTCCTATTATATCCCAGTTCAATTTACTCAGCAAAGACTCAATGGACATCAGTGCGTCAAACATGTTCAAAGACCGCTTGTCTAAACCTTTTCCAAAACCAGACACCGACCCCGAGAACGAAGGGACGCTACCTGAACAAAAAGATATTGCTATATTAGGACGTAGCAACTCGGATATAATTCTGAAAGACCATGAGTTAGATATTAGATGTGGTATAAAACAAAACCCTGACGGTGCCAAAAGCCAATGTCTCCATTTTAACAGCGTTGACCCAGCTTACATACAGTTGAAATACCAGAAGATGAAGGATAATGACGGTAAGGAATTAAACTCCGTCATCAATATTGTTGCGGACAGAATAAACCTCCTGTCCCGTGATTCTAAAGAGGTTTACAATCTTTATGATAAACTCCTGGCTGACAAGAAAGACGGTGATAATAGCGGAGCTGAACAAGAACTGATAAAAATCTTGTCCAGCGCCCACCCAGTTATCTATGGTGATGAATTGGTTAACTTCTTGAAAAAGTTCATCGAACTGTTCAGGACACATGACCACGCATTTGCTTACGAGCCGCCCGATTTAAGCGAACAGGACAACAATCTCCTGGATACAAACCTGGATGAAATGTTGTCGAAAGCTATTCATGTCAATTAATTAACATTAAGATATTTATTATATATCTAATGTTATTTAATTATGGCTATTGTAACCCATACCTTTCTCGATAAATCAAACACTATCATTGAAGGTGACAGTGTCAACATCGGACTTAATCCAATACTGGAACTCTATTACGGCATGCCCGTCACGAGAGGTTTGATACATTTTGATGTCACTAAACTTAGAAATCTCTTGACCGACCGTACATACCCTGACATTAAGAAAATGCACCACGTATTGAAAATGCAGAACGTTGCTGGATTAAGAACTAACTACCAAACGATATACAACCGCTACAACAACGCCGAGCGCGCATCGTCTTTTGATTTGATATTCTTCCTCATCAACAAAGACTGGGATATGGGTCGCGGTTTTGACTATCTTATGGATGGGTATGACATCATCAACAGGATTTATTCAACACAAGGCTCCAACTGGTATATGGCAACCAACACTGAAGCTTGGGATAACAATGGTGTGTATTCGGCGGATGACATATTACCACACGTGATTGCAACCCAGCATTTCGACGTTGGAAACGAATCTATTGAAGTTGATTTAACCGATGTAGTCAACGACATGATAATGGGAAGACTCGAAAATTACGGTATAGGCATAGCATTTGCGCCAGAGCTGGAAGCTACATCGCTCGAGAATTTGAGATATGTCGGCTTTTTCACTGACCACACACATACATTCTTCCACCCATATCTTGAAACAACCTACAACGATACCATACAGGACGATAGGACGAATTTCTTCCTAGACAAAGAGAATAAACTGTATTTTTATGCCTCTGTGGGTGGTCAAATGGTAAACCTGGACAGAATACCCACATGTAGTATAAACGGGCAGGAAAAGGAGGTAAAACAAGCTACCAAGGGTGTGTATTATATCGACATTATGATGTCAAGTGAAAACACTAAGCCTGAGACGATGTTCTATGATGTTTGGGATAACCTGGTATATCGCGGGCGCCGCTTACCTAAACAGGAACTTTATTTCACAACGAAAGACCCTGATGGTTATTTTGTATTTGGATTACCGTATGAAACACAAAAACAGGAACAGTTTATACCAGCTATTTTCGGCATCAACAATAAACAACAGCTAGAACAGGGTGACATTCGCAAAGTCAACGTTAGCTGTAAGGTTGCTTACACATCACGCCAGGAAGTGCATGTTGACGGTCTTGAATACAGACTGTATACAAAAGCGGGCAACACTGAGATTGACATCATCAAGTGGCAACCAGTCGAACGCGGATATAACGAAAATTACTTCCTTTTGAATACAAGCGAACTAGTGCCAGGCAGGTATTACATTGACATCCGTCTCACCCGTAATATGGAACAGACAGTGCACAAGGAACTGTGCGATTTCAATATATTAGACAAACCAAAAAACTTGGAAGTTTAATAGGATATCGCAAAAAAAGCGAACCGTTGATTGTTCGCTTTTTTTAATTTCCGTTCATAATCACTTTTCTATTTCAATTTAATTATCTGAGCAACCTGTTCTTCGTTCAGTTTTATCAATTTGTGCATGTGTTCGGTAGGCTCACTTTCAAGTTCTTTCTCAATCTTCTCAGTCCAGCTCCTGAATATGATATTGCCTTTCAAATAAGCTTCTTCCTCTAGTTTCATGAGTCGGTCATCCTCGATGATTTTTTCACCAGAATACATACCAGGACTCAGACGTCCTTCCAGGTTTTGATAATGGTGCACAAGCTCGTGAGCAAAACTGCGTAACACATCTTTGACTGCCCTATTTCTAATAAACAACATAATGAGCTTCTGGCTGGGGTCATAGTAGCCAGTACGTATAAGAACCTTGTCATCCCCTTGGTTGCGGTTGGACAGTTTCACCTTTGGGAACGGTTTGACTTTGTATTCCTTGTTGAAATATTCAGCCAGACTTTTGAGATATGGTGTATAGTCAAAATGTTTCTTTTTCTTGTCCATAATAACGTTCTATTTCAGATATTATTCGCCAGCGGGTTCTGACATCACTCTCAGTGAGTTTTAGAACTCTTTTCATAATATTAGCTTATTTTAAAACCTTCTTTATTACACGTCTTATAACCTCCTCCAGTCTTTTGGTTGACACGTCGTCAAAGTTTGCCAGATAAATCTTCTGGGACATTTCCGCCTTGAAATCGTCTATAATTGAAACAATACCGCTCCAGTTATCATCATCCGCAATGTCCTTTCTCAACTCATCGACAAGATGAACAACATTCTGACAAACCACTGCAATATCATTGGAAACTGTGATGTTAAGTTTCAGCGAGAAATCGCCGAACTCAGGTTTGCCAGTGATACCAAACCCCTTTTCAGCCAAATCGTCAGCAAATGTCGTGATACTATCCCTCACTTCGTCGCACAGCTTGTGGCAGTGCATCTTCGGAGTGGAATAATGTATCATCTTGCACACATCTCCATAAAGGAACAGTTTCATTACCACGTCAGCTATTTTCTTTTTATCCATAAACATCAATATTTAATATACAATAAATAGTTGCCAATCAACAATTATTCGGATTTTTGTATACATATTTTACAAGCCCGCAATCCCATATCCTGTCATAACCAAGTTCTCTTGCCATCTCAAGTTCCGTCATAGATAGCGGCAGACCGTATCTTTTATGTAAGAGCTGTTTGCGAAAGTTGAATTTATGGAACCTCTTGTAACGGTCAACCTTACTGTTGTAGTAACGGTAGTCGGGTGGTTCGATTTTATAAAAGGTTTCAAGAAAACCCCGAAATCTTCAGTTTCGGGGATGAATTGAAACTAACCTTGGTTTTCGATGTAGTTTCTGATTGTTTCTGGCGATGCTTCCCCAATAGAACAAGCAAATTTGTATATTTGCAATAGTTAGTAAAAAATATTTACAAAAACTTGCAATTTTTTGTAAATTAGTGATACTTATCATATATGAAGGTCATATACAAAACATACAAATTCAGACTTGAACCGAACACCGAGCAGAGAGTTTTACTTGCCAAGCATTTCGGCTCGGTGCGTTTTGTGTACAACCATTTCCTCTCCGAGCGCAAGCGCCAATATGACGAAACCCGCAAGTCGGAAAATTATTACGAACAGGCAAGGAAACTGACCGAACTCAAAAAGGACGGCGAGCATCTTTGGCTGAAGGAAATAAACAGTCAGACGCTCCAGCACGCCTTGCGTCATTTGGAAACCGCTTATGTGAACTTTTTCAGGGGCAACGCGAAGTTCCCGAATTTCAAGTCAAAGAAAGCGAGGAACAGTTTCAGCGTTCCGCAGTTCGTGGAACTGAAAGACGGAAAAGTGTACTTCCCGAAATTCAAGGAAGGCATCAAGGTGAGGCAGCACAGGGAATTGCTCGGCAAAATCAATTCGGCGACAATATCGCTGACGACCACAGGCAAGTATTATGTCAGTCTGCTGACCGAACAAATGTACGAGCCAATGGCGAAGAGCGGCAAGAATGCAGGCATTGACTTGGGTATCAAGGATTTTGTCATTACATCAGATGGTAAACTATACAAAAACAACAGATACACAAGGAAATACCAACGGAAGTTGGCGATTGCGCAAAGGCATCTTTCAAGGAAACAACATGGCAGCAACGGGTACGAAAGACAAAGACTCAAGGTTGCCAAGATTCAAGAAAAGATTGCGAACAGCCGTAATGATAATTTACATAAAGTATCGCTCGACTTAATCCGAAAGTATGACATAATATGCTTGGAGGACTTGAACGTCAAGGGGATGATACGCAACCATACTCTCGCCAAGCATATACAGGACTGCGCGCGTGGGGGACGTTCGTTTCGTATCTCCAATACAAGGCGGACATGAACGACAAGCGGGTCGTAAGGATAGGGAGATTCTATCCCTCAAGTCAGACGTGTAGCGAATGCGGTTACGTATATAGCGGTGTCAAGGATTTGTCCGTGAGGGAGTGGCGATGCCCGAATTGCGGCGCAGACCACGACAGGGACATCAACGCCGCGAAGAACATCCTCAAGGAAGGATTGGGAAACATATCGGCAGGGACTGTCGATTACACTGATGGAGACGACGTAAGACATTTTTCGGAATGCGGTTGTCAGTGAAGTCAGAAGCACCGAAATCTTTAGTTTCGGTGTAGTTCACTTCCATATTACTAATATACAAAAATTCTATTATAGTTTCAAAAAAAACCTTTACAAAGAACAAAATTGAATGGATTGTGTAAATAACAAAAAAAAGCGTGACCGAAGCCACGCTTTTCTTCTCAAACGATTGAGCTTGAACTATCTCATCTCGTTGATATCCCAGTGCATCAGACCATCACACTTGATTGAACCGAAGTAACGGTTGTTAACCAGTTTCTTAGCGTACCTGGTGCAGATACCCTTGATAGGTGCGAAGTTGAATGGGTTGTACATTGTTGGGGTTAATGCCATCGGCACATAAGGTGCGTAGATGTAACCAGTGTCGAGCAAGCTCGTACCGTGGTGTCCCATAATGAGCGACCAGTGAGGTGCGTATGGGTCAACGGTGACGTTGTAACGTCCTTGGAGAGCACCAACCTTCTCGATACCCATGTTGTAAGTGTCGCTTTCTGCAGAAGCGTCAGTTACGTGGAAGTATTCGAGGTCGTTCAGCACAGCGCTGATTTCAGCCGACACGATAATCCAGTTAGCACCGCCACGGAGGGTAGCCTTCTGAATCTGTGCGCTGATTTGGTTGATTTTGGTCATAAGAGTCTGGTTCCAGTCTTTCTGTGTGTACACAGTTGAAGTGGTACCAAGTCTCTGCCAGCCGTTGTAGTCCCAACGCTCAGTCCAAGGAGCAGCCTTACGGATGTCACGGAGGATTTCGCGGTCGATTTCAGCGGCAATCTGCTCAGCGAGGATTGCAGTCAATTCTGCCTCAGCGTCGATGTTGTGGAAAGCGCTGACGTCCTGTGCAAGCTCTGGAGACCAGGTAGCACGAAGTTTACGCTCGGTAACTGCAACGTCAACAGCAGTAAGCTGGAAGCTAACCTCACCCATCTCAGTCTCCAGTTCGAGGCTGTCATAAGAACACCAAGCAATCTGGAAGTAGTTGTTAATTTGAGCTGGGTTAATAGCATTTGGGTCAACACCAATATAACCATCAGTGGTCAAGCCCTGCATCTTGCAAGGTTTGGTAAGGTCGAGTTCGATATACATACGACCCTGACCGTCAGCGACGTCATTCTTGTAGTTAACCATCTGGTCACCGTATTTCTGAGTCACAACGCGGAATTGGATATTTTCGTTAGTTGCAAAACCAGTGAAAGTGTTGGTACCAGCAATAGCTTGCTTAGCAATAACCTTCAATGAAGCCAGGAAGGTCTCAGTGTCCATCTCGTTACCGTCAGGACCAGTCAGGTGACCAGCGTTGTAGCTGTGGAAACCAGTGAGCTCGATAAGTACGCTACGTACAGAACCATCCTGAGCGTTAACAGGAAGAACTGTCAGAGGCACATAAGAACCGTCAGCTGCAATCTGAACAGGAGTGGCACTACCAGTGTTGATGGTGATTTTACCCTTCGAGTTGTCATACAGGAAGTCATTGTAGAACAGGTCGTACAAAGTTTTCTTCATGTATTGGGTAACGATAGGTTCAACAACGCCATAACCAATGGAAGTTGAGGTTCCAACAGGGGTATAAGCAGTATGACTTGCGTCATTAACCTTAACGTTGTTAGTACCGTCATTGTAGTACTTAACACCAGCTTCGTCAACAAACTGCTCAACTTTGGTGATAGGAGCACCCTGAACGGTTACGCTCTCATCGGGGAGGTAGTAACGGTTGTTCTGAGCACCGCCTTCATAACCGTTGTTGTGCATATCAGTGCGCTGATAGCCCATGAGACCACGGTGACGACCAGTGTTCACACCACCAAGGTTAACTTGGTTACCCTGTGCATCGTAAACGTTTGCATCAAGAGTCCATTCGCGCTCGCTGGTGACGGGCTTGATGAAGAACAGTTTTCCGATAGGGAGGTTCATAGCTTGAACCGAAACGATGTCGTTAGCAAGGAGCTTGCTGAATACACGACGGATGAGCGGGAACACAACGGTTTCAAAAGCACCGCTGTTGTCGGCTGCCGTAGCTTCTTTCAGAAGGTGTTTAGCCTGGTTCTCATAAAGAGTGGCTACGGTATCCTTAACGTTACCCTCAAGACCCTTAACGAGACCGAGGCGTTCCCAACGTTCTTGAATATCCTGGCGGATTTTCTTCTGTGCGTTAAGTTCAACATTACCTACCGCACCGCTTGTGAGTAATTCTCTTATAGCTGCCATTTTATTTTTGTTTTAATTTTTGTTATTAATTATAAATATCTCGCTAAATCAAAAAGTTACCGAAAACTTATTTATTTGCCATACGGTCTTGGAGGTCAAGAATGCGTCTCAACTCCTCGGAAGCACCGAGCATGTTAGTCTCGACAATCATATTCTTGTTACTACCTTTAGCCTCAGTCAACTGATTGTTAAGCAAGTTGTTATTTACGCTGTGAGCGTTTTTGAGTTCACCAGAAATCTGGTTGTAGAGAGCCTTGCTCTCGTTGATTGTGTGAACCTTGTTGAAGCGGTTCAGGATGTTGATTTTTTCCTCCCTGGTAGTGGAATTTTCGGTGAAGAGTTTCGTTGCCTTTGCAAGACAGCTGTTGATAACGACCGCTTCGTCAAGTTTTTCCTTGAACTGAGCCATGATACTGCGGAGCTGTGCATTTTCGTTCATGATAGCGTTGAGTTTAGCCTCGATACTCTCATTGGTTGCACGCGAGCAGTTTCTGCGCTGGTCAGCGTTGACGTAGACGTTTCTTGTGTCTTCCTCATCAGCCTGCACATTGGTGTCGGGAACCTCAGTTCTGCCGACGCTGTTGTGTTTGCGAGCCATACCTCTGGTGTGAGTCTCGTCGACTGGCATGTTGTCCATGTCAGCACCAGCCTCGCCGTCAAGCTCAACCTCGAAGATAGCCTGTTGACCGTCGCCACCGTCCTCGAATTCCTCGGTCATTGGTTGTTTAGTTTTTTGGCTGTATGGGTTGCCGCCGTTAGCTCCGTCAGTGCCGACCCAACGTTTAACGTTGTTCTTGCCACCCTTAGGTGCGCCGCCGTCGAATCTGCTGTCGCCCTCACCCTCGCCCTTGTCACTAGGCATGGTCATGGCTGTCTTGTTCTGGTAGTTGTCCGTGTAACCTAAGTTCACGTTACCTTCGCTTAACATGTCTGTGTCGTTGTTTTCTTCATCATTGTCGTCATCGTCGATTGTCAACTCGAACTCAGTCTCATCTTCATCGTCGGTGCCGTTGTTCTCGGCGTCGCCCAGGTCGTCACCCCCTTCGTTGTCGTCTCCGTTTCCAAGGTCACCCTTAGCTCCCTCGAAACCGTCGGCTTCAAACTTGTTGGGTTCAGTCTCGTCGCCGTCGTTTATATCGATAACAAACTCGTTTTCGTCGCCACTTGGCACAACCGTTGCGGTATCATCGTCATTCTTGATAATGCGGATATCCTCGTCGGGTTCCATTGTGTTGAGGATTTCGAGAACTGTGTCGATATCTTTTCCTCTCAGGTCGTATTCACCATCCTCGTCCCTGCAGTCTTCAAGTCCCGTCCAGACATCGTCACCCTCGGTGCTGCATTCACCGTCCTTGCAGACATTGGCGTCACCGCTTTCAAGGTCGACATCTACGGTGTCTTCCGTATTGTCGTCTTCTGGTTCGTTGTTGAACTGAGTCTCGGTTGGGTCAACCTCTTCTTCGTAAGAATCGTCGTCAGATTCAGCAAGCATCTGTCTGAGGCTCTTGTTGACGGATTCGTCAAGCATAGCGCTCAAAGTCTCCTTGGTAGATTCCTCCAAAGTGTTTGCTAAATTGGCTTTGTCTTCCATCAAAGATTTAATATACTTAGTTCTAATCTGTTTTTTAGCCATTTTGATTAAACTATAAAATCATTATTTAATTATAAATACTTGATATTTTGAAATTATTCCAAAAAAAACGTGATTTTTATTAAAGTATATGCAGAAAATTAAGGGGTCTGCTGCACATCCGCGAAACAGAATACCCTAGTCTGACCCTCAACAGTTCCTTGCATCAGCGTGATAATCATTGTTAAATTACTGTTTGCTGGCACTGTGTACGTAGTGGCGCTGGTCAATACCGACCCGTTGAAAAAGAAATAGTCCATGTGGCTGAAATTCGCTGGGTCTATTGTTATTGTTATGTTATTGCTGGTAACGTTCACATAATATAGACGCAGACGTCTGCCAAAAGGCGGTACCGTTGTAAAGGATACCGTTTCGTTTTGGGTGCCCAAAATCATAATCGTACCGTAGTCGGCTGCGTTGATGTTTTGGCATGAAGTTATAACGTTATATGTAATAGGCACCGCATCGACATCAACCGCCGTAATTGGCGCGCCAACCTGGGTATGTCCATAAGAATCGACGCCAACCTTCACCGCAGCCGTGGTTAAGCCTGTCGGTGCGGAATTATGGGTGATAGTTCTATCCTGGGTAAGGTTACCGCCCCCGCTCAGTGCACCTGTTCCTGTAATACTTCTGGTATTTAGAGTATAACTGGTCAATGCTGTCGCCGTAGCCTTACCTGTCATCGCCATTGAAGTATCGGTAGCGTTGTATTGTTGTGTCAGCTGCGGTATTGACGGTTGATTGGTCAAGTCGTTATAACTAATGTTCAATTCGCTGGTAGTTTTGTTACCTGTCAGGGTGACATTGTTTATCTTAGGCTGGTTATCCAACGAGTTATAAGAGCCATTCGTGGCAACAGCGCTTAAATTCATATTGGTTTTCAACACAGCTAATGTGACGATGTCATGGTTATTGCCATCCGAGTCTGTGTAGTAGAACTTCTTCACACTATCATCATAAGTAATAGAGCTGACAGTGGTGTCGTTATCGTTTTGAATTACATACAATTCATTTAAACCAATTCGACCTTGCGAAGCGAGATAGTCGTATATATCCTTGCTTTGCAGTTTGTTTATAACCAAAGGTACTTTAACTTCATCCATTATATATTATCTTTATATTTCATTTATTTTATAATTTTTTGTCGTATCGAACAATCCATCCAACACATCCTGTTCAACCCATGCACCGTCAATCTTTTTATAGATGTGTGAGCACGTCACCCAGCTACCGTTGATTTTGACATACATAACTTCATTCAGTTTCGACTTCGCGTACAAGTTCGTGTTGCCTGAAACTGTAAACGTATATGGATTGTCCGTTGTAACCAATGTTGTGCGTTCTGGATTCGAATACCAACCAACAATCGAATAACGGGCGCTGGACGGGGTTGCTGTCACAGTCACACTCTCACCAGCCGTTGCCTGCTGTTTAGACGTTGCAACCGTACAGTTGCTGTCGGCGTAGACGTTAATATTATATAGAATATCGCCCTTAGCATACAAGGTTGTATTGTCGGTTATGGTTGCTGTATAGACACGACTTGTCGACACCCTGTTGGTGCAAGCGGCATCACTATACCACCCCTGGAACCCAGCTCCACTTTCCAAGTTTGCTGTAAAAGTACAGGTATTACCATCAACCACCTCGGCATCCGAACAAGTGACACTAGCGATACCTGAGCCAGGGACGTATGCTGCCGCACAATCAAAGACGTCCAGGTATGTAATTGTAACATTGGCTTGTGTAACGGCTGCTATTGCAGTCTCATTATTAGCGGTATCTTGGATTTGGGAAGTTTGATTAACTGATAATATGATATCTGCGTCAGTAAAAGATTGGTATATAGTATTTAATCCAGCTACACCTGTTATAGTATCATTAAAATTATCCCAAGTAAAAGAGTTATAGCTAGAACTAGAACTTGTCATGGAATGGGCGGTTCCATATGTTGTGCCGCCTGCATGAATAGCAACACCCAACCTGAAAGACGATGTGATTGGGATGGTTGTTTTAGTTACACCACTAGAATGACGACCGCTAGAAACACCGCTCCGCAGTGTAGTTGCAACACCAGTGATATAGATTTTACCTTGTGTTTCAGTATCACATCGAAATGTGGATGTTACACTCTGACTACCCGTATTGGTAACTTCTTGGGAAATATAACTGGTATCATCGTCAGGCGATACATCATTAATAAGCGAATACCCGACACTTGCGCTGGTTGGGTATAAGGAGTGCTGCAGACTGACATCCGCCGATGGATATAATATTACTGTCTTAGCCATTGTGTAACCTCAGTTTTTAATAAATCTTTTAGATTTCCAGAATCAGGTAAACAGCCAGGAATTTTATCCTTGATAATGCCTAATTCTTCCGCATACTCATACATATCAACAAACGATACACTTATGGCAAAAATATATAGTTGGGAAGTACCGAAATCAACACTACCAGCCACCTTTTTACCGTTATACATAAAATCGTTGTTATCAATTATAATATCTGGATAATACCTTAACAAGAAATTATGTAATTTATTAAGTATGTAAGGTTTAATGCGATTAAAGCTTTCATTTGGAATTGCAATACACATCCTGAAATCCAACGGGTCGGTTAAAATTATACCACCATTGTTATATCCACACTTAAAACAATCGAAACCATATTCATTAAACCGTTGTTCATCTTCAGGAGAAAAGGATAGCGGAACCAAAGCAAAATATTTATTATACTCCACAAAATAACAAAAGGGAGCACCCTGTTGATAATGTTCGTAAGCAAGAGGTTGTAGAACGGTCGCCGAATCCGAAACAGGAATAATGCCAGCGGTTTTCATTACATAAAAAAACCTATCTTGTTTAAAATCCTCCAAATCAAAATAACCCGCCTCGGCTAGATAGTCAAGCAGGGTTTTACTATTGTCCCCCTCAATCACTTTATGCTGTATATATTCCTCCTCTTTCTGTATTGCTAATTCAATATTCTTTTCCATAACTTATCGCTGTAAGTAAATATCTCCGTTTATTCCAAGTGAACTGGCTGGTGCTGTCGTGCCTGTGTAGTAGTGGTTAACAACCAGCGTACCTAAAACCTCAACGCCGTCAGCCCAAGCAGACTTCCCATCTACAATATCGCCAGCCCCAGCCAAACTATATCCAGTAGTCTGGGTACCGTCCTCAGTAAACGTACCGTCAACACCGAGAATTCGGATGCCAGTTTTGATATTCTGTTCCGTAACATTGGTATCAACACCGTCATTGAAGACAACGTTTACCTGTTTGATTTTTGTATTTCCCAAATATAAACTCATAACTCAAAATTTTAACTGTTAGGAATATCACTATCAGTCCACGTTCTGATTGTGGTTAAATTGTCGTTGACATAATCTTTTACATCCTTAGCCAATGCCACACCATCCGCTGATGCGGTTGCCGTGGAAACCGCTTGCGTTTTCAATTTAGAAGACAATGTGGTCGTTTTACTGCCACTAGAAGCCGTGTCAGTTGTGGCAACGACACTGACATAGTCCGAATTACCGCTGGCGATGTTGGTCTCGCCGTTTATTGCTGTGATAACATCACCCAAAGTGACGTCAGTGCCTGAAGAAGTGGTTGTATATGTTTGACCGTTTACCGTTACACTTTTGATATATCCGCTCAAGTCAATGGATTGTGTACTGAGGTCAATCCAGGAATATGTACTTCCAGTCGCGCTCTTAACAGTCATAATCTGGTGATAATCCCCGTCTCTGGTTGTACGGCATACATATATCTGGTTCATTGTCGAGGCAGATGCTGTCAAAGTACCAGTATAACGGTTGTTTCCGTTATAATAGTGATAGTATCCATTTGGTGTTGTCGCATTGCTTGAGGGGATTATATACTGCAGTTGATTCGACGACAAAGAGACTATACGGGAATCTATATCGTTGATGGCGGTCTGCATGTCACTGGTCGAACTGTTATATGTAACGCTTACATCAGACGAACTACCAGTCGAAGCAACTTTAGCTAAAACAATCGTTGCGCTGCCAGTGTTATCAATAACGCCGTCAGTTTCATCAACGTCTGTATATATGGTGACAATGTCATTGGTTTTATCAGCAATGGAAATACCACCACTGAGATTGGAAACCGCTGTACTTATTTTCTGGTTTACAGACCCGCTACCGCTTCCGTTCAAAGTAGACAAAGCCGTCTTGTTAGCCTCAACATCATCACGCAAGCTGCCAAGCAAACTGGTGGGCTGCTGTGAAGATGTTGCATCTTTCAAGTTAATTGTGATAATAGTGCCGTCAGTTTTTGTTAATGTCAGCACTTTATTTGTTGCATCCCAGACACCGTTTTTGACTTTGGAACTAAAACTCTGCCCTCCGACGTAAATCTCATTGGTTATGTTGTCGAAAACAACAACACCGTTTCCAGTATCCGTATTTGAATTATAATCTTTTTTTCGTAATTGTAGTTGTATTGAAGTTGACATTTACCAATTGTTTAATATATTATAAATATAACATTTCTAACAATCGGAACCAAAAAGAAAAAACTCGATAATCTTAAATTATCGGGTTTTTGTTAGATATTTAGCAATTCTCGATTAACTCCTTGATAGCAGTGCCGACCAATTCACCGTTTTTATCAATCTCAACCACACTGCTTTTGGAATAAATATCACTTACTTTGGACATTTTCATCAGTTTGTGTGGTATTATGTATATTAGTTTAACACCATTTTCCTCACACAGCTTGTGTTTTCTTTCGTCACGCCTTACTTGGTTCATATGGTTGACCACTGTGTTTTTGATAGTAAAACTTTGGAAATGAAATTCTCCTTGGATTTCGAGAGCCATTTTGTGTTCAGGTAAATAAAAATCCAGTGTCTGCAAACCAAGCCAGTTAAACTGTTTCTCGCGTTCATATTTAATATTCAAGTCATCTAATGTTTGAGCTGTTTGCTTTTCATAATAACTTTCATCGCAAAGAGGACAACCGTGGTGATGACTAACGTGTTTATTGTAGGATTGGTGAAACTCACCGTGTATCGGACAAATGATTGTGAGTTTGGACTTAGATGTCACATATTCAGACTCAATATTAGGGTATTCGTATTTATCACCGTGTATCCGTTTAATTTCAGATAAAACCTTATCCAATTTATTAGTTTTGTTTTTCTTTTCTCTTTCATAATAGCAATATTTACAATTTGCCCCTTGCACTAGACGGTGTGGCGTCGTTTGATAAGTATAATCATGTATTTTGCATCTAACAGTTATTTTGCGGTCTTTTCCCTGATATTCACTGAGAACCTCCAGATTTGGGTGAGTTTGAGCTAGTCGTTCAACAAACTCTTCATGGGTAAGCTTTTGATGTGGGGGATTACATACTGAACAACCGTTGCCTGTCAAGTGCATGGCTGGCGCCTGTTCGAAAATACTGCCGCATTTTTTGCATCTGATTTTCACTTTTTCTCGACTGCTAACATACTCAACCAACGAGTAGTCATATTTGTCACCGTGTTTTTCTATGGCTTTCCTTATAAAATCTTCCCTGGTGTCACTCAAACGTTCCGACCTTTTTTTTCTTGCACAATTTGGACACCCAGAACCTTGCAAATGATTGTTAGGCTTCTGATAGAATATGGTTCCACATTCCTTGCATTTAATCGCCACCTTAGTTTTGTTGTTTTTGTATTCAACTAATGAATAGTCATAGGTGTCTCCGTGAACAGCATTAGCTTTTTCAATAAATTCTTCTTTTGTCATAAATTAACACTTTATAATAATATAACGTTTTTCCATCACAAGCACAAATAAAAAATATCCCAACCTATTATTAAATAGTCGGGATATTTAAAAGATACATCCAAAATTATTTCTTTTAAATTAAAATACTGTTTATACGCTGAATTTTTTCATTAACCAAGTCTTCATTTTTACGTCGTTCATCGGATTCGATATATTGTTGTAGTTCAGCCATATTTCTAGCAATTTTAGCACCTGGGGTAGAATTTTCGAGGACCACGTCCCAACCAATTAAATCTAAATCATCACCTACCATCAGAATTCCACCAAGTCCTTCCTCAACAGAACCGACCGCTCTGGAAGAAACTCCGACAAGAATATCATTTAGAATCAGGTTTGCCACCAAGTCACCGCTTGTCCCTGGGATGCCGTAGCGTCTATAACCAGGTGTGAGTTGCAATTCCATCTCACCGATAAGTGTGCGACCCTGCCACTGGAGGTTTGTGATGATGTGGCTGACATCGTGACCAGACAGAGTGCTAGACTCAGGATGGTCCAAAGCTCCGACAGCACTGCGTGTATTAACACGTTCGTTGATATATTTTTCAACCTCGCGTTTCAATACTTTCTCTGGATAGATTCTCCCGTTCGCGTTTTTGATACCGAACTTCTGGAAGACGGCGTTGACAATAAACTTGTCGGGGATGACAAACTGGTCGTGATGGGCGATATCCTCTTTAATCTGCTGCACCATGTCGCGGTTGCCAGCAATGTGACCGTCGCGTTCGATAAGTAGACCAGTACCAGTTTCACCTTTCTTGACTTCTGTCAGCTGGGAACCAGTGTGTATGTTATGTTTCAGTAAATCTTGTCCAATATACATGGTATTCAAATTTCTATCTATATAATTTATATATAAATAGTAGCAACAGCGAAAAAGCGAACATTCCTTAGAAAGTTCGCGTGAATTGTTACTCGAGTTTTACGGTTTAAGCTTTGTTCACCATTTTGAATCCTTTATCGGACAGACATCTTTTCAGTAAATGGTTCATAGCCTTGCCGAGACGGATAACCTTACTCTTAAAGCCACTGAAACGTCCAGTCTGTTTAGGTGAAATATACATCTGGTATTTCATCTTACATGCCTTGGTGGAAGATATTCCACGTTCGGTAAAATCACTGGTCAATATATAATAGTCGCTCACCCAGTCGACCTTGTCGAGCACATCCGTCCCATATTTCATAAATGCAGACTTCACTCCGCCTATATCCTTTTGATAATCCGTCTTTTCCTGTGTTGGTTGGAATTTACCTTTAACTGTGATGGTTATTACATCGCTCTTTGTCTCATTGGGGGTGCCGTAGTACATTACAGTACCGTCACCCAAAGTGGTACTGTATTCGTTGGTTAATACCTTGCTGTTCACAAATCATGGTGTATAATATATTATTCACGTGCACGCGCACACTATTAATATACGAAAATTTTGTTATGTTATATTCAAAAAATAAGCGAACCTGAAAAAATTTTTTCAGATTCGCTTGGATTGCGTAAAGTCAGTTTATTTAGTTTGTCAGCTTCTTAAGGATGCGACTGAAGGATTCCTGTACCTGTTGCTGTTGTGGCTGTCCCTGCTGCGGCTGAGCTTGGGTTTGTTGTTTTTGACCCTGCTGTTGACGATAGTTTTTCATCGAGTTCACGCCAGCGGCATTTTGCTGGGGGTTATTTGCCATTTGTCTGTAAGCTGCTATTTTTTGGTCTGACCAGCCAGCCTGTTTACATTTCTGAGGCCAGTTGGCAAAGTTGCCCTTAACAACCTGGTTTATCTCAGCCTCAGCCTGCTTCCAGTTGGTTGCCGTCGCTTGACTGTTGTTCCCTTGCTGACCTTGCTGTTGACCCTGTTGTTGTCCTTGCTGCTGCCCATTTTGGTTTTGCCGCTGTCCCACAGCTTTCTGTGCATCAAAGTTTAGAAGCGTATCTTTGACAGCTGAAACATCCTGACCGTTGGAAGCCGCGCGTGCCAAGAAATTATAAGCCTGGGCTCTTAATTGAAAAGCTTTCGACAAGGTAGCAAAAGGACCCTTCATCATAAGACAATTCTTTATTAGAGCGCTACCAGCGCCAATGCCAGCACCAATAGCCGTACCCACGCCAGGTAATATCGCGGTGCCAATCGCTGCGCCGCCCAATGTCCTGGCAGTGGTGTTAGCATCCTCATTCATACCCTGTTTGTAAGTTTGCTGTTGTGGTTGAGGTTGCTGGTATATCTGCTGTGGCTGTTGAGTCTGAGGTTGTCCCTGTTGACCTTGCTGTTGCCCCTGTTGCTGTCCGAACATCTGCTGTTGTCTCTGAGCGACACCTTGGTTATGTTGTTCTATTGCGTTTGGCTGAGACTGGGCTTGCTGCATTTCCTGTCTGAACTGCATGATGAGTTGGTCAGATTGCTGCAGACGTTTCAAAGCATCCTGTATTTGTGCGTTGGTTCTACCCACCGTGCCACGCATATTACGCTGCCACCAGTTCTCCTGTATAGCCTCCAATATAATCGATTGTAATTCCGATTCAGTTAATGTTACTTGTTTTTTCATACACCAAAAAATGTTTTTACAATAATAAATATATTGAAAAAAGAAAAACACTGGAAACCTGACTAGTTTCCAATGTTTTCCGCTTGGAATTCTAATAGCATTAATCTTCTATCTCGTTTTTAATCTCGATAAGTTCGGCTATATCGGTAAGGGCTGTCTTTTCCTCGTACACTTTGTTGTTTATTTTTTCCAGTATGGAGTTCCAAGCCTCGGTGTCGGCACCCTTTTCAATTTGTTCCTTCACTAGAGCTGTGACACTGGTTTTATATTCGTGGAAAAGTTTCTTAGCTTTCTGGGGGTCGCTCATATCGCGTATGAGTTTCACTTCATCTTCGTTCAGTTCCTTGCTATGTTTATCAACCATCTCATCGACCTTTTCCTTGTATATGGTGTCAAGGTTAACCCCTTCTGTGACAAGACTATTGTTTTCAGATACATATTCACAAAGTTGTTTTTGTATCTTGTTGTATTTGTTAATGTTCTGAAAATTCTTTTTATTAAGAATCATATACTCAATCGCCTCATAGAGTACGGTCTCATCCTCGGTCATGGTAATATTCTCATTAAGTTCGCACTCTTTGAAAAGATTTACCAGTTTTTCATTATTTTCGCGCAGTTCCTTAGCGGGAATTTGCTTGATGAGAGCCACGGCTTCGTTTACATATTCCTGGACGTTTGCCACGTTCACTGGGTTGGTGAAGACGTTGTAAATATCGAACTCACTTTTCAAAACAGCATTCTCTTTAATGAGTTTCATGATTGTCTTTAACCTCGCCTGACCTTCCTTGTTTTTCAACAGGCTCTTGGTGTTTGACTCGAAAACTTTATAAGCAACACCGAAGTTACGGTTATCCCCGTAGAGCATGGAAACTTTACCATCCTCGCTGTTGAGTTTTGTGTCGGCTTCTGTCAGGTATTTGCCAGCTTCTTGGTATATTTTGTACGCTGTGGTGTTATTTCCTGCCTCGTATTGGTTCAGAGCTTCGTTCAGCAGCTCGACACCCTTGTCTATGTTTTGGTTTATCTTATTGTTCATGACATATATGTATTTTAATTATAAATAGTTGTTACTCGTTTTTTGGCTCGGTCATTTCAGTCAAGGCAATCTTCCGAGGTTTTCCAATTTCCTCAGCGCCACTGTCGATAATACTCTGGAGTTGGTTCGAGATGGAGTTCAGTTCCTCGTTGACCAGAAAATTCTTCTCATAGATAGGTACTGTATGTTCAGTCTCCAAAGTTTCACGTTTGTTATGCTCAGCAAGTGCCTGTGCGTATTTACGTTGTTCAGTCAACGTTTTCTTAAATAAGCGGTTTCTGAACAAAGCCTCGGCTAAAGGCGCCGCGTCACCGCCAGCGTCACCGCCAGCGTCACCGCCTTCCATAGCAGCCACATCGCCCATATCCATGCTTCCATCGGCACCACTCATATCACCGCCCTCCATATCGTCACCCATGGGAGGTGCTCCACCACCAGGTGCTCCACCAGCATCGCCACCCTCTTGACCCTGCCCACCAGCATTGTTACCGTAGTCAGCACCAGGCTCGCCGTAGAGGTTGTCTACTTTATCAAACAAACCTGTTTTCTTAATAATGGCAGCCGTCTGTTCAAGTTCCGTTGCCAGAGCTTTTTCAAGTCTGAGTTCCTCCAGATTGTCGCTGATTTCCTTGTTGCTCCACCCCAGAATTTGTTTACATGCTCTAGTGACAGACATGATTGGCAGTCCGCCGCCTGGGTCGGCAACAGCACTCTTCGCCATCTCAATCTTTTTGGACAAGTTGTCAAGCTCAAGCATTTCAGCTTGGGATGAAGCATTGTTCATTGACAGTTGGAAATTAGTGAGTTCATCGCTGAACCCAAGTAAATAAAGGTGAATGATACACACTTTATTCAACTCCATCAACATCATCTGTTGAACCCTGTTCACAGTTCTAGCAAAACGCACATCGAGCATTGAAAGATTCTTGCCGTCACCAGCGGCTTCCTCGAAGTTAAGGAACGACTTCGGAACACGAAGCGCGGTGCAAAGTTTATTCTGGACAAATTTAATATCGTCCAAAGCCTTGATATTGTCACCAGCCTGCAGAGTCTCGATAGGGTTAGGGTCACTTGGGTCGCGGACAGGGATGAAGAAATCGTCCATCTGCGACATGATGCCGCGCCTCAAATCCAACTGACCAGTCAGCGGGTCAACCACTGGGGTTCTCTTGAAATTATTGGCTATCTCATCCATGTAAGCAGGTACATCCTGTTCATCGATATTACCAACATTAACCTTGAATACACGTCTCTCAACCGAACGTTCCAGTCGATACATCAACATCATGTCTTCCATCATGGAAAGCATTCTCCAGTGACGGCGCGCTTTGTTAAGGGCTGACACACCATATGGCAAATATAATGAATCATACAGCAGGCGGAAGTGGGCAATCTGCCAGTTTCTATAGGGGATATATTCGTTCTTTCCAACCCATACAAACTTAGTTGAATCCTCCTTATCAACATCGATATTGCTTACATTGGCAAATCCAGCGCTATAAGGATTCTCCATGCCATTCTCAAACCTCTGCATCTCATACACTGGCAGTTGTTTCCAGCCAGTGATACCGTTGTCACCTGTGATGTTAAGGAGCATATAGGTGTTGCCGTATTTTACAGTACTTCTCGTTACCATAGGAAATACTACGTTGCACGAGAGTCTGTTATAAATCAAATCCTCCAAAATCGACTTAATACGTTCTGATTTTGAAGTGACTTGTATCATCTTACTATCTGTTTTACAGTAAGTTGCTTCTTCCATATAGGTGTCTAGTGCTGCGCCGATTTCGGGAAACAAGTCCATCATGTCAGCCTCTCGGTACATCATCTGTACCTCGGTCATGTTGGCGAGAGCGTTATTCTGAACTTCGTAATTCGCACGCTTCCATTGTTTAGCCAGCATGCGCTGTTGCTTCAGCTGTGTTAGCTTCTGTTCGTATTCTTCCTTACTGCTAGTGGTGTATATAACGTCGTTAGGACCTAATCCAGCGTAATTGTGTACATTGCGAGTGTAACTTGCCGATGTAGCCCCGCTGACACCGCCGCTGAAAGTCTTGTTTAATCTTTGAAAAATTGTTGGCATGGTATTGCAATATATATTTAATATAAATATAATTAACAACGGATTAAAAAACAAAAAAAGCAAAGAATCAACGTCTTTGCTTTCAATTCAAATATAATCAATTAACTCCGTTACTATTTGATAGGGAGCTTCAAACCGTACTTAAGAGCAATCTCAATAAGACATTTTCTCTCGGTTGGGTTCAAGCTCTTGAAAAACTCCACATAGTTTTTGATATTGGCGAGGGGATTCATAAAATTGTAGTTCTTCATATATTTCATGAATTTCTTTGCTGTTTCCATGTTTATGTCGCCAGACTGGACACCCTGCATAACGTCACCGCTCACACTACCAAGGAAATTACCAGATGCATTTCCAGTGGCGTCGCTCGCCACCTTGTTAGCCACGTCTCCAGCTACAGCCTCAACGCCTTCATCAAGGTCATGTTCGTCACTGCCAGTAGTCAAGAGTTGACCGAGTTTATGATAGGTCAGACCTTCATTGACACGTCTTTTAGGTGTTTGATATGTTTCGTTGATAACATTCACAATCAACTGTTTCAGCTCACTTTCCGTGAGTCTTATAGTTTTCTTCATTTTTCAAAAGAGGATTTGTTTGTTATTTTATATAAATAGTCGCCTATTTTTTTCCGAAGCCCGCCAGCATCAGAAGGGCTTTCATTTCTTTCTGTCTTTGTCTTTCCTGACTGTTGTTAGTGTAGAAAGGCATTGGTCTTCCAGATGATACGGGTTTGTTGTATTCATAGTTCTGTTGGGTGTTGTTTCTGCCCATATTATTAACCCTAAACGAAACAAGCATTGTTTTAGCCATTGACTTATCCTTGTCATTCTTAATAACATAGAACTGAATAATAAACAACGCCATAGCCAGACATGTTAGTGAGTCATCGTGACAGCCGTCCATATGGTCTGGGCGACCGTTCTTCCAAATCCATGTATCCATTTCCTTGATAACACGTTTACTTCTCACACGGAAACCGTTTTCTTTCAACATGGTTACAAAATTACCAATCATCTGAACACGAACAGCGTTGGTTCTGAAACCAGGAAGCTGGTCGCCGTCCTTAAGGTTGAACTTGGAATATGCTTTCTGTACAGTGTAAGTTTTAAGACCTGGTTCGTCGTAGTAGATATTCTTATATTTCTTAGCCATCAACGTCAGGATTACAGCGTCGCCATAGCCGCCGATACACTCTACAACCACAAGGGCATTGTTATATGCCGTGGCGTAGTGGTAAACAATCTCGCCAATATCGTCACCAGTACGCTTGCCGTAATATTCCAAAACCTGATTGAAATAAGGTTTACCATACTCGTCAATAGCGTCAACGTCGATAATTTCAATCGCAGTTCTATCATCAGCGGCACCAGATGAAGCGTCCACGGCGCACACATACCTGTGACCAGGAATCGGGTCTTGCCATATCCAAGTCTCCTTGACGAGCGGGTCCCACAAATCCCATTTATCGTCAGCTGTTACATCTATAACGTTCTGTTTCAAATGAGCCTCAATGACATCCACTGGTATAACGTTATCCGCCGACCCGAGAAACGACACATCCAACTCCTGTGCAATTTTCTGCTCGTCATTATTGAACGACTTGCACATCTTGATATACCACGGGCTTTCAGGCTTCCACCCTTCCCTTTCAAGACGGCGCCAGCGTTCCTCGTTATAGATAATATCTCCCTCCGCGTTTATAACTGGGTCAATATCCCACTCAATCTCACCCGTCTGTTCATTCTTCCTACTCCATTTAAGGTTGCGTTGGTAACGTAAATCCTGGAACCATTTGAACTCCACTGGATGATAGTTGTTATCACCGCTGAGAGCCTGGGCGTAAGTTGTATAGTACAGTTGGTCTTTACCGTTCGGTGTTGAAACCATTATAATTTTGGCGTTCTTTACCGATGCCGTAGCAGCTACAGCCTGTGAATAAACGGCGGGACCGTTCTCAATGAATGCAGCCTCGTCGAAAATAAGTATAGATACAGCCGAGATACCACGAGCGGCATTCGGTCCCGATGAACGGGCATATATCTTACACCCGTTAAACAGTTCGATTTTATCCTTGTTACGTGACTTGAAAATACTTTTGGTGTTTTTCTCGCTGTTCGGGTCTGGTGACCAGAACTCGCTGCCCCACATCCATCTTGGAACCTGGGCTATGAAATACCCCAGCTTTTCAAGCAACTGTTCGGATATATCGAGTTTGTTGCCGATACACAGAATCGTTTCGGGTGCGTCTTTTTTAGCGAATACACACTGCCCAGTTGCCCAAGCCGCCGAAATGGTTGTTATACCAGCCTGACGGTGTTTGATTGCAATGGTGTTATCGTTGATACATAAACTCTTAAGGAATTCATATTGGCGTGGGAATACCTTAAACGGTACCTCCCTTCCAATATCGGCGTTAAATGTTGAAAGGTAGTTTTCTATAAAGTATTTTCTCGTCTTGTCTAGATAGCATTTCTTGTATTCTTCAGCTAAATTTATTGCCATAAAATAGAATTGATGGATTATTCAACCTCAGACAACAACTCTTCGGATGTATATACCGCGTTGTCGTTGATTGGGGCTTTGGAGTTCTGTGTCTTGATGAAATTGTCGAACGAGTCCTGTTCTTTGTTGTACTCGATGACACTGCAAAGTTCATTCGACATCTCAACCCCTTTTTTAGTTTTTTTGAAACAGTTTTGGAGATAAACGTTAAATATGTCAGGCTTCAATGAAGCGATTTCCATTATGATGAAATTGACTCCGACATTCTGTATATCGTAGCCTGCCGCTTGAAAATTCTCTTCCAACAATCTCCACAAAGGCAATCCTAACCGCATATCCCAGTTTTCCGCTAAACGGTAATCAGCCTTTGACATGATATATTCAGCGCGCTTGGTGTCAGCTGGCAGACCTCTGAGGCTAGCCATTTCAAGGATTCCTCGAATGGTGTACTCTAACAATACAGGGAATATGATACCCTCAGCGTTAATGCTGATACGGTTTCCGCTTGGCGGTACATTGACATCCACCTTGCCACTATTGTTCTTTTCCATACCCCTGATACTATCCCTTTGGTTAAAAAGGAGAATGTTGTTGTATTTTATGATTTCTTCATACAAAGGTATCAGTTTCGGGTTGATTGAATAAACCTGTTTGATGTAATATTCAAGATTAGTGGCAAAAGACAACGCCGCCCCGCTTATCAAGGCATCGACCATACGGCGCTGGTATATACAGTCCGAAAGATTCCGCATATCTTCAATATCGTCGAAAGTTAAATCCTTGGTTGGGGAGGGAACCATACGATATGCCGACATATCACAGGCATTCACCAAATGTAGATTGATAGACACAGTGTCGTCAGGAATATCGAAAATCTCCGTGCACACATCCATACAAAGCTTTTCGAGAGCCTGTCTGGACGGTTCCTCCATCTCCATACACTGTTTCACCAATTGGGACAGCTTATCACCGACTTCATTAACGGCACAGTCACCAAGATTCTCCATCACTTCAGAGTAACTACGTTTAATTACAGATGAAATGAAAGATTCCTCTTCGTCAGGTGGGAAGGCTGGATGATTCCCAAGTGACGTTGTGTTGTTGGCTATCGCTTTTTGTATGAAATCGGGAAGTTGCATTATTTCACGATGTTTTTTACTTTTATAACTTTGGAACCTTTTTTCAAGTTTCTAAGTTTCATTTCCATAAGTTGCTGTTTGGTGATAAGAACCGACTCACTGATACTGTTCGAATCCGATGATGCTGTCAGCTCCTTGTCCTGACCGCCAATCTTTGCTACCACAGAGGTCTTGATATCAGGATTGTTGGTGTTGATACCAAGCCCGCGTGCTGTGCGTTCAACGCTTGCCAGGGTATTTATTGGATTGTTTTTATCAGACTCGGTTTCGACAGTCTTTTTGATTGTGATATTGTTATTGGGGTTGAGATTTTCACTCATCATCTCCTGGATGCGTTTTACTATCTCGTCCCTTTGGCTTTCACTTAATTTAACACGTCTCATTGTTGTATGTATTTTTATATAAATATCAATTAATTGTAAAAATAACCTAACTAGTTAAGTTTCAAAAACCAAATAAGCGAAGCCTTTGGTTTAAGCTTCGCTTATTTTTAGATGTTAACTCTCAGCTATTTGTTCTTGCGAGTATAAGGCTTCATAACATAAGTAGAGTCATCTTGATGCTTAACTTCTGCAGCTGGTTTTGACTTTTTTCTGGTTTTAATCAAATCACCCACCAGCTCATTCACCAGAGCATTTACCCGCGCCTCGGTTAACGCAGGTTCTCCACCCATGGCGTTAGGGTCGCCGCCCATGGCATTCGGGTCATTACCCATGGCGTTAGGGTCGCCGCCCATATCAGCGCCAGCATCGCCACCGTTATCAGCCATAGCGTTATCACCGCCTTCACCGTTTTCGTCGCCGTTTCGCATTGTGTCTGCATAACTCTTCATAAGTTCATCACGCTGACCACCCTGCAGATTATCTCTCGTTGCCGCCGCAACAGTGTTCACAGCCGTTTTATTCAGGCTCATGTCTGGTGCAGGTTGTTCAGATTGATATTTTCTAAGTTCACTTGCTAGTTTAGCGGCAGCGCCCTCAATCCATTTTCTTGGGTCTTCCTCGGGAGTCATACCAATTCCCATATCAAAACCTTCGTTGCCAGCAGCCATCGGGTCGCCGCCCATCATGTTAGGGTCGTCGCCCATAGGAGCCCCACCCATGGCATTTGGGTCACCACCCATCATATTGGGGTCGTTACCCATAGGAGCGCCACCCATCATATTAGGGTCACTACCCATAACAGGAGCACCACCGCCCATGTTATCCATAGGCTGTGGTGCGGGAGTATTATTTCCTAAACTTAGGAAAGTATTTTCATTCAGTCTTTTTTTTTTAGACAGTGCGGTAACAACAGCGTTAGTGATAGCATCCACCTTTTCAGTGAAAGGGTCGCCGCTGTGTCCAATCTGCTTGCCATAAGGTTCTTCACCCTTAGCCGACTCATCATTCCAGTCCTCACCCCATTTAGAACCATCTGCGTTAGGAGGCAGAGTCATGGGGCGTTTACGGTATGCGGGGTGTTTACCGAAGTCGTTCAACACAGTACCTTCGTTCAGTGCACCGTCCTCGTCAGTAGGAATATCTTCCAGAGTCGGGTCGTTTTCAAGGTTAACACCAAGAGCGTCAGAACCCTCGCCATATTTGCCGAGATGACTATAAATGGCGTCATCGAATTCATCATCATTGCCACTCATACCAGCGTCCATAACACGGTTCGCTGAGTCGGCTATATCCTGGTCATCACCGAACATTTCAGCGCTCATACGACCGCGGTTATTGAACTCACCGTCCATCATTGGGCTGTTATCATCCATTTCAACCTCGAAGATATACTGTTCAGTCATTGGCTGGTGCACACCTTCCTGATTCTTGAAGGGCTCTTTGTAATCCTTAGCATCGCCCACGCCAGCATTGTTGGGAAGACCATCATCCCACTCGGTGGTATCGAAATTCTCGTTTACATTGTCCGTGTAAGGCGCGGTATCTCCAATCTCGGTACCGTGCGAGCGGTCGAGTTCGGAGTCACTTGATTGGTGAACAAAAGCGCGGTCGTTTCTCCAAGCTAAAACCTGTTTAGCTTGTTCCTCTGACAGTTTAACACTGCGGCGAACACGACCTTCCTTCATGTCGGGGGTGTGAGGTTTTTCCTGATAAGCAACACCACCGTCCTCGTCAACATTGCTGTCACCGAAGCCGTAGTTCTTGTTACTGAATTCACCTTTACCATCCTGATATTGTGAACGCATTTTCTCAACGTTCTTCTCACCGCCCTCAACGAAATCGGTGTTGGAAATCTTCGGGTTAACCGCCGTACCTGGAGTGGTGTTGTAACCGCCACCATCCTTAGTGGAAGGCTTGTCGGTGAAAGGGTTATCCTTGTTTTCTTTAATATAATGTATGTTTTTGTCAAGAAGTTTGTCCACGTTCTCGCACAGCTGGTAGAATCTGTTGAGTTCAGCGCGAGCTTCCTTGGTCATAGGTGTCTGCCACTCGGCACTTTCGTTAAGTTTGAACTGAGACACGTTTTTCTTTGAATTGCAAGCCTCGTTGACAGAGATAAGCTGCATGTTCAAAGCATTAGAAGCCTTGGTATAGGAATCGTAGGATTTACGGTTGTTGAAACCGCCGATATAGTCGAAATCTTCGGTCAGAACGTTGGTATCTTTCTGAGGGGCAACCTTTACATAATATTTGGTTCCCTCTTTCAAAATGCCATATGTCTTTCCGTCAGCGCCTTTTTGACTGTACTCTAATACAGCCTTGGTATCAACGGCTTTCTTGTTCTCGTCCATACCATAGTTTATCAGGCGATACATTTCATTGAGTTCGTTTTTCAAATCTTTGCTCATTGCGAAAAATTATTAAGTATACTTATTATCGGATTGTTATTTTAAATATAAATAGTGTGATTTTCAAAAAATCTCAAACTTATTTGCCAGTATTGTCCTCAACGTCAACCAACATGTCAACTTCTTCAGGTGAAAGGGCGATTACTTTCTTGCTTATGTTGCGCATGATTTCAGGTGAGATTTGACCCTTGCGTCTTTCGATACAAGTCTCCAGCGGAGTGTTCATTTTCACACCAACCACTCTGAAGCCATTGTCGCGAAGCGTTTGTATCATACCTTTTCTATATTTGCCTGTGTTCATGTCGTCGATTACAATATCGCGGCCCTCCAGTCCGCATTTGCGTATCAACTCCTGCTGGCATTTTGTTACGGTATCCTCAGCCTTTTTATCAAGAACCGCCTTATCGTCAGCGTCTTTTGTGTATCCCAGCTTTGCTCTGAGGATGTCTCTCGATATAATCTCCACGTCGCTTGGAAGATTTTGTTTCACCCATGTTGATTTACCTGAACCTGGGATACCAACCATAAGGTATGCTGTTGGTCTGTTCATCATAGTTTCAATTTCTTTATATTGTGCCTCGCTTAGATATACTGATTTGTGTTCATTGATTGTGTTGCTTTTGTCATACGTTTTGGATATGTAGTCCCATATCTTTTTGATATAACCAGCGTGTTTCACGACCTTCCATATAATGTTGCCAGTCGACATCTCCTTTTCTTTGGTTGCGAGACCCTCTTTTCGCATGTTTTTCAGTTTCCTGTATATGGTCTCAATCCTATTTGACATTGTCTCCAGTTTCTTTAAGTCCGTCTCACTGTCCATCTTGTCAAACAAATCATCAAGTTTAGTCATCTGTTTTGCGCAGAAATCCTTGATATACTCCTTGTTGAGATTGGAGTCGTTGAGATTCTGAGGTTCTTTAACCCATGTGTTTTTGTTCAGGGAATACACGCCCGTCGCCTGGGCTGGGCTTGACTTATCCTCAACACTGAACTCAACAGGGAACCCCTTGATGGTTAAGTTGTCGTGTGTCTGGTTCCATTGTTCTTTCTTGGAATCAAAGTAGTCTTTAACAAAATCCGTCTTGGAATAAATTTCGTCGAACTTATATATGATATGTATATCGACGTCAGAGTATTTAGACCAGTTATAGTTGGCAAGTGAACCTGTAAGTACAATGTCCAACGGTTTAACCCACTTCACTTCTAATGTATCTATGAAATCATCCGAGATGTCAAGCAGTTTCATTCGGATTTTAGAATCCAGTCCCCCGTCCTTGTCGAAAAAGTCGGGATGGAGTTCCTGCTTCGGCTTGAAGGGTTTCAGGTTTATCTCGTTGGCACTAACTTCGTTTATTCGTTCCATTATTATTTGCAATTCATTATATTATAAATATAATATACGATTAAAATCGTCATTTGTCAAAAAAAAGTTTCTCTATTCTGTACAAAAAAAGGGTTTCTTTGCGTTATATAAGCGAATAAACAAAATTAAAATAAACAGTTAATATGGTAAGACAAGGAACAAACACCCGAACCTCAGCGGAAACTACTTTGGCTAGACTGTTGAACAACAGCACAATCCCGACACCCAAACAAATAATGGCTTATCTGGACGAATGTGTAATCGGTCAGGAATCAGCCAAGAAAAGACTGGCTGTCGCCGTATACAACCACTATAAGAGAACCATATCAAACCTCACCGACCTGGGTGACGACAGTGTATTCAAGGATGTGACAATCGACAAGTCCAACATTCTGATGCTTGGTCCTACTGGTACTGGTAAAACTTTTCTAATTCAGAATATTGCCAAAATGTTGGGTGTACCGTGCCACATACACGACTGCACCAAACTTACCGAATCTGGATACGTCGGCGAAGACGTTGAAAACATTCTGACGGGTTTGCTCCAGGCTGCAGACTATGATGTGGAGAGAGCACAGGTTGGCATTGTCTGCCTTGACGAAATTGACAAGATAGCCAAGAAAAGTGAAAACGTGTCAATTACCCGTGATGTCAGCGGAGAGGGTGTACAGCAAAGCCTTCTAAAAATCGTCGAAGGTTCAGTTGTCGGCGTTATGCCGCAGGGTGGTAGAAAACATCCTGAGCAGCCGCTCATTCAGGTTGATACAACAAACATCCTGTTCATTGGAATGGGAGCATTCTGTGGACTGGACAAAATAGTCGAGCAGAGAACCGCCCAGAAAAGCGTTATAGGTTTCGCCCGTCAGGAGGATGACACCTGCGCAGCGTCAGAGAATATTCTTGACAATGTAACCCCCACCGACTTGAAAAAGTTCGGATTCATCCCCGAGCTCATTGGGCGTTTTCCTGTCATTACCCACACCAACCCGCTCACCAAGGAAGATTTGGTACGAATCATCCAGGAACCTAAGAATGCAATCATGAAGCAGTATCAGAAGCTTGCTTACATTGATGGCAAGACGCTGACCTTCACCGACAAGGCGATTGAGACTATAGCTGAAGCCGCCATCATCTCCGAAACTGGCGCCCGAGGCATAAGAGGCATCATGGAGACAATACTGAACGACTTTATGTTTGAAGCTGCCGATAGCAAAAAGAAAACGCTTGTTATTGATGAAGATTTTGCAGCATCAGTGCTGTCCAACATACTGAAATCTAAGAAAAAAGAGTCCACAAACAAAAAGATAGCCTAATCGAACGGTGTGGTCTCAAAACAGGACACTCCCACGCAATTCATTAAGCTATCCTATTATTAAATACATTTCAAAAATCAAAAGTTACCATATTTTCAGAAAAAATCAACAACAGTTCAAACAAATTTCGTATATTAATATCAAATGCAAAACTTAATTTCAAAATTCTATGGAAAAATTAAACTTTGACAGTGTCCTCGATGAAGGCAAATTCAAACAGAACCCCACAACCGTTCGCGAGGCTTTCGATGGTAATCCGAAAATTATTTTCGAACTAATCAAAAAGTATCACTATAATTTTGACGATGAAGTACTGGCTGCCGCCCATATAACCCGCACGGCGCATAGCCACAGGGTTGAGAACGTTATTGTTGACAAAGACCCAGTCAAACCCAGCAACAAGAAATACAAGAAAGACAAAAAATCCATGGACGAAATCCTGGATGAAATCTGCTACCCAGATATCAATGACAATTTTGACAACGACCAGCCCGCTAAGAAAAGCGAGTACGACCCCGAAAACATTGTAATGCCCGAATACCCTGAAATCTGATGGAAAAGAAAATAATTGGATTTGCTGGCAGAAAGAGAGCGGGCAAAGGGTGCCTATGCCAGTTTCTTAACGAGGAGTACGGCGCAACAACCGTAACAATCGCCAACGCCCTAAAAGACTTGTGTTGTACGATATTGGGTGTTCCTTCTATTGAAGGACTTAACCAACACAAGGATTTTAACACCGCCTTCAAATACAGTCCCGACAACGACCAACCAAGATGGACAACCTTGATTGCCGACGCCCTTATTAAGAACGACGACAGTGAAGACGAGAAAAACCGCAAGTTCGCCGCTGTCAAGGAACGCGTGGCTAAGTTCGGTGACCAACTGCGTACATTTACAGTGCGCGACATGTTGCAGTTCATTGGAACCGATGTTATAAGGGAGATAAGCCCAAACTGGCACATTGAGAAAACGGTCGAGGCTGTCAACAAAGCGAAAACCAACATTGTCTGCATTGACGACGTAAGATTCCCAAATGAAAAGGAGGCTATTGAAAAACTCGGTGGAATAGTGTTCTATATTATCAGACCCGACCTGTCGATTGACATTTCCAACCATTCCAGTGAAACAAGTCTGGGCTGGTCGGATTTTGAACCTAACCGAGTGCTAATCAACTATCTGGATGAAGACCACCTTCTATGTGGTTTTGATGATTATTTCCGAAGCGAGTTTGTGTTTGGTGGTTCCAATCCAATATTGATGTCGGGTGCCTACCAGTTCGGCAAGGAGAATCCCCGTTTTGGGCTGTTCGGCAAAATATCGCCCGCCCAAGAACGTATCATCCGCATATTCGTCTTGCCCAACCTACAGACTGACGGGTCGTTTACGTTCCACACCACCGATATGGGGGTTGCAATGGATGTTAATAAGGCGTTATACAAACATCCACAACCCCTTGAGAACGGATACCATACGTTCACTGTTTGGAACCCCTACATAATAGAAAATCTGAAACTTTGGCTAAAATGAGATAGCGTAATAAAAGACCAAGACAACGACGTCAAGAAATTGAAATCAATTTAATTATCAATAGTTAATTCAGTTAAAAAATATCATATTATAATTTGAAAAAAAATGAAAAAAAATTCACACAGCTACCGCAAGGAAGTAATTCTTTTCACTGATGGTTATAAACTCGACCATCGTCGCCAGTACCCCGAGGGTACAGAAATGGTTTATGCAAACATGACTCCACGTTCGTGCAACTGGTATCCTGAAGCTGAGGATGGTGCTGTTGTCTTTGGACTGCAGTATCTCATCAAAGAGTATCTCACCAAACGTTTTAACGAGGACTTTTTCAACCGTCCCAAGGATGAGGTTGTCAATGAGTTCGCCCGTCGAGTCAATACATTCCTCGGCAAGAACGGTGTTGGTACCAAGCACATTGAGGAACTCCACGACCTCGGTTATCTCCCAATCAGAATTAAAGCTCTGCCCGAGGGTAGCCTGTGCCCGATGCGCGTCCCGATGCTGACCATTCAGAACACCCATCCAGACTTTTTCTGGTTGACCAACTATCTCGAGACTCTCATCAGTACTGAACTATGGCTCCCGTGCACCTCGGCAACAACCGCTCGCCTCTTCAAAAAGGAATTGATGCGCCACGCAGAGAAAACTGGTACCAAAGGCATTATCACTGGTTTCAACATCCACGATTTCAGCATGCGCGGTATGGGCGGTGTTGAGAGTGCGGTCATGAGCGGCATGGGACATATGACTTCGTTCTGTGGCAGTGAGACCCTTCCTGCCATAGCAGCTGTTGAGGAATACTACAACGCCGACGCCGAGAAGGAACTTATCGCTGGTACAGTTCCCGCTACAGAACACTCTGTGATGGAGGCTGGTGGAAAAGAGACGGAATATGACACTTACAAACGTCTGTTGACCCAGGTTTATCCCGAAGGTTTTGTAAGCATTGTTTCTGACACCTGGGATTTCTGGAAAGTCATGACTGAGACAATTCCATCTCTGAAAGATGTTATTATGCAGCGTGACGGTCGTTTCGTTGTTCGTCCCGATAGCGGTGAGCCTATTGACATCATCTGCGGTATCGAACCCGATTTCATCTACAATTACAACGGCAAGAAGTACTACGATAGTGCCGCTAGATGGAGTGGAAGTTCATCACTGTACAGTGACTACGAGCGCGCCATGCACTACCATATCCACGACGGTACGATTGACAATTACGAGGTCAGCGACGCTGAGATTAAGGGCGCTTATGAATTGTTGCTGGATACTTTCGGCTATACAGTGAACGAGAAAGGTTACAAAGTCCTTGACACCCACGTGGGCCTTATCTACGGCGACAGTATCACACTCTGGAAACAGAAGGAAATCTACCGTATCCTTGAGAACAAAGGTATTGCAGCAACCAATATCGTGCTCGGTGTCGGTAGTTATTCATACCAACTGAAGAGCCGCGACTCCCTTGGATTTGCGGTTAAGACCACTGCCGTCCGAATTAATGGTGAGCTCATTGAGGTATTCAAGAGCCCCAAGACCGACCGCGGTATTAAGAAATCATTGAAAGGGCTTCTCCGTGTAGACAAGGACGAAAACGGAAAGTTCTATGTAACAGACCGCGTATCCGAGGAAGATGAAAAGGGTGGAGAACTCGTCACCGTATTCGAGGATGGCAAACTCGTTCGTGAGATTAGCCTCGAGGAAATTAGAACTAACGTAGACAATACACTTTAATTTCAAGGTAATATGTTTAAGATTATCGACCTAAGAAAACAGAACACTCCATGTCAGAGCAGTGCAGAGACCGAATACAAGGTCTTTGCATTCCCTGACGGGGAAAAACAGATTGAATTTCTGGAACCCCTATCGGTGACGACTCAGTATGTTGTCAAGACTAGGATAACCAGCGCCGATGATTTGTTCATTCTCATGCAGACGGCGGAAATCCTCAACAGAAACAATATCAAATGGTCATTGCAGATAAGTTATCTAATGACCATGCGCATGGACAGGGTAATGGATGACAACAGACCGTTTTCACTGAAAATCGTAGCCGACATTATCAAGGGACTTGGTGCCAAGCGGATTGAGATTGTTGAGCCGCACTCAGCCGTTACCACCGAGCTAATCGGTGCCACCGCAATTAGAGGTGATTGGTATGGGAAAGCCGTACGTTTAGCGGTCGATGGGGTTTCCGTATACCCAGTCATTTGTTATCCCGACAAGGGGGCACTCCAAAGATATTCGGATGAATTTAGCTCACACGTGTTTGATACAATCCACTTTGACAAAGTGAGAGAACTGTCGACAGGAAAAATCATTGGCTTAAAATGTGATACCATTGAAGTTGTCAAGGATAGGAACGTTGTTGTAATTGACGACCTGGTTGATGGCGGCGCCACTGCAATAGGTATAGCCGAACAACTTCGACAGAACGGTGCCAAACAGATTGTTTTCGTGTGTACCCACGCGGTAAACGAAGTAGGATTCATTCGACTGGTGTCGACATATGACAAGGTGTTTATAACAGATTCCTACAAAGACTGGCGGGTAAGTGACTATGACATTCCGAATGAGCTGGCAGAAGTTCACGTCTTCCCAGCGCTTGACTGAAAAAAGAAAGGACTCGTTATTTCGAGTCCTTTTTCTTTTTATCATCTTTTTCACTTTTGTCGTCTGTTGGCTCCTGTTTCTTGGCTGGCTTGTGGTTTTTGAATTTCGCGATATCTTCATCACTGATGGTGTTGACACTCAATTGCCCAGTCAGTTTAACCTTTTTGTTCAACCAGTCGGTTAAAATTTGGTTATAATAAGCCAATCGCGATGCGTCGTCCTTAATGAACTGTCTAAACTTATCGTTAAGAACATCCAACAGTTCCTCGCGTTTCAATGTCTGCAAAGGCTGACCGTTTACTACATATTTGATGCCTAGTGTTTGGCACGGCAACCCATCGCGACCTATATCGCCCGCGTAATCCACCGAAGCTTGGTAGAATTTGTTAAGGTAGTCAACAATGTCAGTCACCTGACTTGAGTTCACAACTAAAGCCTCGGTCAAATATCTGTCGACAATTGCTTGTTCCTGCGCTTCTGTTATATATACCGTTCTGCTCATGGTGTTGGGTTGTTCTTATTGTTCTTTGAATTGGAATTGGGTTTCTGGTTACGTCGCAATATCCTTTTGATTTCTTCCCAATCGTCATTACGATGGTCAGTCAAACCAAGGAACTCAAATGCGCGACGCGTCTCTGGTGTTACCGCGCCATGATGGGAAGCTGTATTGGCTAAATTTTTTCTAGCGGTATACCAGGCGTTCCTAAAGATACCTTCATCAACAGCTTGTTTAACAGCCTCACTGACAAGTTCCCTCAGTTCTTGTTCATTTATATGTATCACTTTCCGCATTGATGACAGATTTGAATTGACTAGAAACGAATATCCGAACGCCTCGTTCCACGGCGTCCACCCGTTTTAGGGTTAGGTGTTCCGTTTTTATTGTTTCCGTTATCCAGAGTTTTATCCAAAATTTTGTTTGTTGCAAATATTTCAGCACCGTCCATTGCCAAACGTCTCAATTTAGCCAAATCCCTTTTCGTCAGATTTTTACCAATAGTTTTGCCAAGTTGGGTTGTACCAGCCTTTGCAACACCTTTGGTAAATCCTTTACCGACAGCTTTGCCAATCCATTTGCCAGCGGGACGTGCCAATGTACGAACCGCAGCTGCAATTGCGGGTTCCATTTCATTAAGTTGCTCTGGGTTTTCGGTGGCTTCGTTAAGAATGCTGAAGCAGTACTCATCGACCGCCTCGTCAATCATCCTGTGTATATCAGCCTCGGTAAGTGTAACTTTATGTTTCATATTCGAATGTTATATTTAGTTATAAATATCTGAATATTTGAAAACATAGCCAGGTTCAGTCTGATTGTCTATAATAAAATCAGTCAGCTTGTCAACCAATTGGAACTGAACCTCCCTCAATATAGGTCTGGCACCGTATTCAGCCTCTTTCTTAACCTTTTCGAATATACTGTCAATTAATTTGCCGTCGGTTATTGTTTCATCAAGTTTATACCCGATTGTTTCAACCTGTGATGCTATTTTCTTGATTTCGTTCGATATAATTGTCTTGAGATTATCGTCGGTTAGTTTGTTGAAATAACAGATATTGTCTATACGATTGATAAACTCGGGTTTGAAAGACTTCTTGATTGCTTTCAATATAATCTCTTTATTCTCCAGGTTTTCGTTATGACTCCCAAAACCAATTTTTGCAACCTTGTCTGTAACATCCTTGGCGCCGACATTAGACGTCATGATGATTATGACGTTCTTGAAGTCCACAAGCGTACCCTTGTTATCTGTCAAACGCCCCTCATCAAAAACCTGCAACAGCACATCGAAAACATCCTCGTGTGCCTTTTCGATTTCATCCAGGAGAAGTACGCATCTGTTGTTTTTCTTTATAGCTTCAGTCAGTACGCCACCCTCTTCATACCCAACATATCCAGGCGAACTGCCGTACATTTTATTGATACTGGTCTTGTCGGCGTATTCAGACATATCCAAGCGCACCATATTTTTCTCGTCACCGAACATCTCGTAAGCCAACCTTTTAGCTAAAAACGATTTACCAGTTCCCGTGGTTCCAACCATCATCATGACGACTGGACGATTAGGGTTAGCCAGACCGACCCGCTGTCGTTTAACCGCACGAACCAGGTCGCTAATGGCTTCATTTTGCCCAACAACGACCGTTCTCAAGTTGTTTTCAAGGTCTTTTAATTTCTTCTTCTCATCTTCATCCATCTCATTTACAGGAACATTGGTCATTTCCGACACCACAGTCTTAATATCATTGGATGTGATGGTGAGATGAATATCTTCGTTTTTCTTTTCCGCCTGAGCAATTTCTTTTCCTAATGCAATTTGTTTTCGGGTAAGTTCATCCTTAACATCAAACTCACTAGCCGACGCTGTGCTTGGTATTGCAGCAATCTTAGCTTCCACCTCAGCCAGTTGTGCCTTCAACTTTATCACTTCATCAGATTCAGTTTCCTTAATTCTCACGTATGAAGCCGCAGAATCAAGAATGTTCACTGCCGCTTGTGGATTTTGTTCGATTGTAACAAACCGCTTGGCTAAGTGTATGGCATCGTTGATGTTTTCCTGACTGAATGTAACTCCATGATATTCTTCGTATTGTTTGGCAGCATGCTGAACTATGTCAACTAGTGTGGTGCCAGTTGGCTCATTTATAATGATTTTATTCAAATACCTCGAAAGCTCTGGTTTTGATTCAACGCATTTGGAATACGCGCTGTCGTTCATCACAACGATAGTCGATATATTCGGCGACCTGAACAACTCCATTAATACATACACATTGTTCATTTCAGTTTCCTTGTTGACGAACAGTCTTTCCAGGTCATCGATGACTGCAATATATTTTCCTTGCCGCGACATGTCCTTAATCACCGTAGAGGCAATGGTGTCTCCGAACAACATGACGTACTTATCTTTAAACGCTTTGGGGCAATCCTGGTCGTACAGGCGTTTTGCCAGCCGTTTAATTAGACTGGTTTTCCCCACCCCGCGACCGCCAACAACGGCGACAGTATTTCTGTCGCATTTACCCAAAACGTTAAATATAGTTTCAATTTCTTTGTCAAACCCGATGATATTGTCATATTTGCCAGAGAATGCCTCTCGCACCATGTTTGTGCAGTTAGTCTCCACAACATTGTTCTCATCGGGGATTACTCTGGTCACCTTTCCGTTCTTGGTTTCCGCAAGTTTCACTTCAACATCCGAATCTTTTTTAGTTTTGGCTTTTGTGGCTCCACGCCTGTGGGTTTTACGCTGTGGTTTAGGTGTAGCCTCGTCCGCCCCGACAGCTGCCATCTGAGTGGTTACAACGTCAAGCAGTTGTTCGTTGGTGACACCCATACGAGTAAGGACGCGCATCATGTCCTTGTCTCGCATGATTATGGATGCCAGCATCAGAGAACTGGTCACAACCTGCGCCCCGCTGTCGGCTATCTCCTGGGCAATCTTTTCATAATCATCAGAAAACTGTGAATTTTCGGTAACCTTCACACTGTTGGCGGAATCTATTAAAATACGCTCGGTGACATACGTCTTGAACTCCTGTACCGTGGAATCCATCATCAACTTGGAGAAAACATCGTGTCCGTCGCAGTATTTGTTTTCCAGTATAGCCAACACTAGATAGTTTAGTGAGATTGTCTGTATAGGAAACTCGAGTACGAAATCAGTCTTGATTTTGGTAAGTAGTGATTTCAATTCATATGATAATATAGGCTCAGCCATGTATCGTGTCGTTTTTTCTTTACATTAATATAACTTTTTCTTTCCTTATATTCAAAAAAATCGTATATTAATAGTATGAGCAAGACAGCAAACTTTTACAGAAACAGCGTCGACCACACATGGTACGACAGCACCAACATCATCTACAGCGAATGTTTCGACACGCAGGACAATAGCAAACGCGCTGTGAAAATCGTTTTCAAGGGTGGCAGAACCTATTTGTACAGAGAGGTAGAGCCTCTCGACTATGTGTATTTCCGCGACGCGCAGTCCAACGGACAGGCATTTGCCACCACAATCAAGAAGTATGAATGTGAAAAACTTGACGACACCGATTTAGCTAAATTGGAGACTCTTAAACAAAAATTAACCAAATCAGAAGAGTTCGAGGGCGAATACAGCATTCACATGAAATACAACAACGAGACTGGTGAGGTTAAGGTATATGTTAACGGGGAACCCAGATTTGAGGGAGTTGAGGGACAGATATCCATAATCAACTTCATGAAAGCCATGAGTCTGCAGTTCACCATGGAGGAGACTGACGAACACAACTCAACGTCCGAGGATTTCTTAACTAGAAAAATTTGTGATTAATGAGCAGCCTGGAACTTTTAAACAAAATCAATAACTACACCGAAGACCATTGTTACCAATATCAGCGACGCGTCGACACCCTTGCTGAGGATAAGCGTTCGTTGGGTTGGGATGATGAATTCATCAAGAACATTAATCTCGATGAATTTGAATTTTCCTATATAGAATCCAAGGAGGATAAAAAGGAAGCCACCGACTTTATCAAAAGGTATGAATGGCTCGGTACCGTCGGTTCATTTCCTACACATTGGTTTGTTGCCAGGTATAGAGGCATCCTGGGTGGCGTTATCATAATGGGTATGCCCAACGCGTTTTCCAAACTACTAGGCGAGGGTACGGAAAAGAAAGAGAGGTTAATCGCTCGTGGTGCGTCCGCTTCATGGACGCCAATGAATCTCGGAAGCAAGTTTCTTATGTGGGCTATCCGCTGGATGGTTGACAACACCGATTATCGCCTTTTCACATGTTATAGCGACCCTCAAGCTAAGGAACTGGGCTCCATCTATCAAGGTCTCAACTTTTATTACCTTGGTCAAGGTAGCGGCACAAACACAAGATGTATCAACCCATACAACCCAACCAAACTCATTAGCGACCGTGCATTCAGAGCTAGGAGTTTCTACAAGAAATACGCCAAAGACCTTGGCATTGAATGGCAACCCAACTGGAACAACGACCAGAAAATGCTCTGGGAGAATGTACCGACCGACGTGGAAGAACAACTACGAGCATACTCCAAGGAAATGTATGCCAAAGCCGAGAAAATCAGTTTCCCGTCGAAGCATAAATATGCCTTCGTGCTCGGCAGAGATAAACGCGAGACCAAATGTCTCCGCAAACAATTCGAGACCCTGAACAAAACATTCCCTTATCCAAAAAATAGATAATTAAAATTATAAACATAAATAAACAATGGAATTAGACAAAATTCAAGAACTGCTTAAAAACTACACCAAGTACACTCACAAACAGTTAACGAGTATTGTACGCGAATGTTTGAAAACCTTAATTGAAGAAGGAAATACCACCATCAAACAAGCATCATTTCTCTTAGCGATAAGTGAAGAAAAAATAAATCAAATACTTAATGATGAATGGGATGGATTTATTTCAACCAACACTCTTTGCCGTCTTTTTGTTATAACCTTCGGCGTATTCCCGATGCCAGGCTGCGACTTGTCCGAAATCGACACATCTAGAATACGCAACGCAATCGGAGACTATCTGACGCAGACCAGTGAGCCTGAAGAACTGTATAACCGCACCAAAACCATCAACAGTATTTTTGATGTAATTCGTACACTTTCCGACAATGACATTAAGTCATTAGAAAAAGCTATCAATGAAATTGTTATCGACAACATGACAACTGGCGACGACAAAAAAGATTGCAAGGAAAAAGTTGTTGAAAAAGAAGCTAAAGAAGACCCCGACGGTGAGCTTGGAACACCATTCCATCCCGAAAACTGGTCACGGGGCTGCAAACTTAACATCACCAAAGACGAGAACGATGAAGGTCAGGTCAACGGTTGTCTCTGGGCTGACGGTAAAACACAAAAAATCAACTTCCCCTTCGATAAAGAGAGGGTTGACAAGTTCCTGCAAACACTTTTGGGAAACTAATTTAAAATGGAAAGTATCAAAGCCCAAGACATAGAACGCTTTAAGGAAGCCTTAGGGTTTCAGCCGTCCGAATACCAGAACAAGATATTCAATTTCGTCATACACCAGACGGGCAACGCTGTTATCAAGGCGCGCGCTGGTAGCGGCAAGACAGCAACACTCATTGCCGCAATGAAATTGATTCCAACCAGGAAAAACTGCCTGTTCCTGGCATTCAATAAATCGGTTAAAGATGAGATTAGCAAAAAGCTGGCAAACAATGAAAATTGCACTGTAAAGACAGTACATGGCTTGGGCGTTTCCATCATTTCCCAGAATCTAGGTAAACAACCCGAGGTTGACGACAACAAATACAGGGCATATTTGAACAAAAACCTATCCAAGCTCAGTACCGCACAGTTGCCTCCGCATAGAGTCAACGCACTGGCGGAGTATTGTGACAATGTTATACAATTGCTGGAGTTTGCTCGACTGAATCTTGCCCAGTCAGCCAGGGAAATAAACAAAATAGCCGACACCTACAGTATTCCAGTTAACTATGACGAAACAAACGTTGTCATGTCACTGATGGACTGGGGTAAAAACAATACCGATACAATCGACTATACTGATATGGTATGGCTTCCCAATGAACTGTTTATGAACCCCAAGTCTAATAAATATGACTGGATTTTCAATGACGAAGCTCAGGATTATTCTGTCGCTTACGTTAAACTGTTCATCAAATGTTTCAAGCGTGGAACTAGATTTGTTTCCTGCGGGGACGAATTTCAATCAATCAACCAATTTGCTGGTGCCTCCGAAACCGCCTTCCAGGAAATGTGCAACTACCCCAACACCCAAGTGTTTGATTTGCCAATTTCCTATAGATGCGATGTAAAAATCATTCAGGAGGCAAACCAGTTTGTGTCCGATATCTTTGCGCGTCCCGACGCTGGGTTAGGGTTGATTAAACACAAATCATCACTATCCGAAATAAAGGATAACGATATGGTATTATGTCGAACCAATGCACCGTTGTTTAAAATCTACGCAAAACTGATTAAGAACAACACACCCTGTTACATTAAAGGTAAAGACGATGATAAAAATACAATGTTATCCGTCATCCGTCACTTCAGTGTTGGTGAGGAATTAGGCAAGTCACTTGATAAGGATGGCTTATTTCCGCGCCTATATGAAGACATGGTCAACGAACGCAACCGTCTGGTTGAAAACGGGCTGGATATTCCAGGTGCTATCAATTCACAGTCGGTACAAGCCAAATACGACAGAATAGCATCGCTCTTAACCATTGCAGATGATTGTGATTCGGTATCATGTCTTATAAACAAAATAGAAAACATCTATAACAGCGACAAAGTAGGTGTATGCCTCTCCACAATACACAAAGCCAAAGGACTGGAAGCCGACAATGTGCATATTCTGTGTCGGTCGAGCATGCCTCAGAAATCAGCCAAGACACCATCCGAATTGCAACAGGAACGAAACTTGATTTATGTTGCAATAACAAGAGCAAAACATAAACTCTGCTACGTATCCGAACAGGAGTTTCCGCCAACTAGAAACATTTCACATGAAGGTGACGAGGTTGTGGAGTTTAATTACATCGAGTCCAAGGTTTGTCAATTATACAACAAACAGCCATTCCAACCTATCAATAACGTCGAGTTGGCTAAATTTAGACTGAAAAACTCAACGCAATTGGATTCACTTCACAAGAACGATAACGTGAAAATTATTCAACAGCCGTCCCCCAATAACAAAACTAACAGGAACGACTTGTTATCCAAACTACTCAAATAACAAAAAAAAGAGAGCCTTCGATAGACTCTCTTTTATTTTGTGTGTGCCAATAATCAGGTTTATTCACCGTCAAGGTCAGCACCGCCACCATCAACTTCACCAGCGCCAGCGCCAGCTTCAGCAGTAGGCTCACCGTCACCAGGCTCCTCAGTGTTGGTTGGCTCCGTTGTAGGTTCGGTTGGCTCCGTTGTAGGTTCGGTTGGCTCTGTTGTAGGTTCGGTTGGCTCTGTTGTAGGCTCATCAGATTCACCACCCTCTTCAGTGCTTTCAGCTGGTTCAGGATTGATGTTCAAATCTGCAGACTGGATGCCATAATAGTTCAACTCGACGTTGTTGTATTTGTAATCACGGTCATCCTCATCTTTTTTGCCATCCTCGGATACAGGACGTTTCAGCAAGTCCTCACCAGGAACAACACGTTTGGTGTTGTAATACACAGGCTTCATTTTTTCGTCGTTGGTGTCGAAATTCGAAGCGTCAATTGGATTCTGTTCAGTCCAATCCGCATCAGCTATCGCCAAATCTTGACCACCGTTAACATAGTTTTCCTCAACGCCTACATTAGCGGCTGGCTGGAAACCTTTATCCTTTTCTTCATCAAAATTATTGATGCCAGTTTCTTTGGTGGTCGCCTCATTAACGTTAACAGCATAAACCTCCTGCTCGAATCCCCAAGCAGCGAACGGATTTCTTGTATCAAGTTTCATAGTTAGAAAAATTTTTTGTTCTATTATTATATTAATAAATAGTAACTAATTAGAAAAAAATCACAAATAGTGCGGATTAATTAAACTTAAAAACCCAAGCGAACACACTCCCTCGGTTTCGTCAGCCATCTGACGGTACATTTTAGATTGACCAATGTCACCGCGAGCACGGTATATAATTGATTTCAAATAAAGACATTCTTTCACTTTAAACCCTTCCGACATTATCTTATCCAGAGTCTGTTCCAATGTATTGTAGTTACCGTCTGGTATTCTGTATATTTCCTGGCAAATAAAGCCTAGTGTCAATATAAGTTTCTCGTATTTTTCTTCGCCGTCATATACACCGTTGTCGAGACAATAGTTGATGAATGGATAGGCTTGGTCAATATATCCCGCTTCCAGCATAGTTTCAATCATATTTTTGTAACGGTCTGCATCCAAAGGCTCTGGTTCGTCTACAATGTCACTATAGATATATTCAATGAGTTTCTCTTTCGGCAGTTTGAGAATATTCGCCTGTGCATCCATCTCACTGTATGCAATATATGCATCGTCGCCGAGAATGCAAAGCCCGCATCCAAACTGGGAAAGAAATTGTCCGAAACTAAAGAATTTCGTCGAATGTATAATGTTCAAATCGTTGTCATAAACAACAAAAGCCATATTGTATGAAATATCCTGCGTTCCATCGCTAGTGTCGGTGAATTTCGTTTCATGCACCATTTCAATATAACGCTCACCATCCAGTCTCACCACGTTGGTATTACCGCGCAAACCGTGAGGGGCTGTTGAAAACTCCTTGTGTTCACTTAATATCTTGACTGACCCGTCGGTTGGATTAACTTCGATGACTGTTTGTGGATTGGTATAATAAACGAAAGTAAACGGACGGTCTTCAACCGCTGCCCAGTTCTTTTCCATGGGACTGTTTGTAGGACTGTCCAAAATAACCTCGTTAACAACCTGATAATCTTCATCAAGTTCATGTAAACAAATTGCCACCCTGCCCTCGGCAACATCCAGACGGGTGCCGTAGGCGTATAGTTTTCCGTTCCAGGAAACCAGTCTGACATCTTCCAGACCGTTAAAGTATGTGTTTAATACGCCCTGACGTTCGCCCAATGTTCTAGCGCCAGTTAAACCTTCCTCCCCCAATTCCCCGATTACATTCCTGCTGTTGTATCCGTTGGGGTGATAGAAATAACCTGGGTTTACGTTGAACCGTGTTGTTAGATAATCCTGAACCAGGATACATTTAACATATGTCAGCATACGTGTGTTAACAACAATTTTGTTGTTGAAAACCGAACAGGTTGGATTGGCTGGAATATGCCCGCGCCGCAATTTTCTGGGAATGTCTATCACATAGTGCCGTCCCCCGTTTTCCAAAGCGTATTTCAATAAATTGTTGGTAACCATTAGAGAATCCTCTTTCTGTTGGGTTTATTGGTGTTAATCATGTTCTGAATGTTATGAAGCTTGACAAACTGATTAGGTGTGCATTTATGGGTCTTGGTAAACTCAGCGATGTCCTTTTCACATTCCATATACTGTTCCGTCCAGTATTTGGCTACCATATATTCAACAAACGCGTCGTTTTCATTCTCAATACCAGAATAAGCCCCAATCTGCCTGAAGTTGTTTTTCTCGTATGCCATTTTCGCGAAAGCATAAGCCTCGCTACGACAATTCCGCCACAGATAGTAGCGAGCCATCATCATGTAGCCTTCAGAACGTTCGGGACACATATCAATCAATCGAAGCCATATGTGCTTTTCCATCGCATCGCGACGCCCAAGCTTGGCAATGCATTGTCCAGTCATGAACACGGCGTTGTACAAATCATACCTGTTGGCAAACGTGTTGTAGTCGCACGCACGCTCGTAGCAGACACAGCTTGCAGCCAGCAAGCCTTTCGCGAAATACTGGTCGCCCATACGCACAAGCGTGGCACTGTCGGTTGAATTATTGAAAAATTCCAGATAAATATTGTTGGTCAGGTTATAATTTCCATATGACAATTCCTTGTCGAAAATAAACTTACGTACAACATCCTCGTTCACACGGAGCATGAAAGCCATGTTATCCTGAAGAGCGAACGGAATATAGAATATGCCGTCCTTGAAAGCAAGACCGTTCGTGAACTCTATGTTGAAGTTGGCGAATTTAAACGGCGCCGTGGCGTTCACAATATTCCAGTCCTTGTCCCAGACAATAAACCGCTCTGTGTATATGGGGTTGGTTTTCTCTTTCTTCTCGTTCATGTCCAGATGGCAGAAATGTACAATCGCAATCCTGTAGTCACCCCATGTTACAACCTGCGAGCTGCCGCGCATAGCCATACCGTCAATACTTAACCCAACAGTATCCTGCGGGTATTCAACAACCTTAACCGTCTCACCGACACCCGTCTCGGGGTCGACTTTCACAAGCTCCAGCGGGTTGCACCACCTTACATAGTGGTACGGCATGTCGAGGACTGGCATCCAGTTTTTCTCACAATACCCATCGTTCGCGCCAGGTGCAGCCAGTCTGACTCTGCTGAGCTCCTTGCCAGTCTCAGGGTCTATTTCGGACAGATGCATTCTTCCGATGCCCGTTGTGTTCCAGTCGCGCTGAACTCCTGTGCCGTACAGCTTGCCGTTCCAGCGAACCAGCCTCATGTCCTCGTGCCCGACAAACTCCCACTGAGCCTCCCAATCACACGCCGAAGTGTCAATGAGCTTATACTCTGCGCTGTCGTCTTTTATAACACCAAGAAAGTTTCTGGTTCGTAAATGTTGGTCGTTGTCTGGCGTGACATAATATAACGGACCATACGGGCCTGTGAATTTGTATTCGTTCAATGACGACCACAGCATATAGTTGACATTCCTAAGGATTACCCTAATGTCGTCGCCGTCGATGAACACGGACGGGTTGCACAGTCCAAGATGACTGCATTGCTCGCCCGACACTTCAAGCCAATTGATGTATGCTCCGTGTGTCAGACAGTATTTCGCAAAATTGTTGTACATGTTTTTTATTGTGTTCTAATATAATACAATATAATAGTAGTGTGTGTTAAAAACAAATTCCAATAACTTAGTTGTATGCCTCATAGAGCTAAAACTTGTCTTTCAGTTAATTCGGTGTTAAAAATCTTGATATTTTTGACCCAACAATTAGTTGCTTGCGTATTACTTGATGTGTCCGACCTAATATGGTTCCTCATTGATAATGTCAGCGTGTCGTTTACTCATAACTAAAGTCGTTGTCAGTTCCTTGATTGACATAGAAAGCCTGTCCTATGATATCATATAGGCCTGGCTTATTATCTTGCAGTCTAATGACTGGCACAAAATCTCTCACAGCAATGTCATTTTGCCATAATGTTGCAGCATATAGTTTAGCTTTGCAATACTGTTGCATACTGCCTGCATAAGAATTTTGCAAAGCAAACAAAGATAATGCTATATTATCAGTAGTAAAACTGCCTGATAATGCTGTCTGATAAATGACATGGTCATCGATTGCTGCATATTGATGACCATTAGCAAACATTGTCTTAAATTCATGTCGTTCGTTAGTCGGAAAGTTAATACTAGTATTGACAAATCTAACGTTGCCATAGCCATATGCATAGTTCGGTGTTTCGCAGCCAATAAGATAGCCACGCACACCATTTTTGTAGCATGCTAGCATATATGGCTTGCTGGCATTCGACAGTAAATTCATGTCAACCATGCCACCTGTAGATTCTGTGCAAGCTATGCCTGTATCAATCCATTGCTGTCCAGAAGATATAATGCAATCGACAACACTATAATCTGATGGTATTAGCTTACGTATGTCTCCATGTCTCCTACTCATAGCCAATCTGTAAAGTTATTTGATAAAAATATTATCTCGTCATCAGTCAATGCTCGACTAAATATCATTAAATTACTTATGTATATGTTTATATTCGGGTCTTGGCTGCCACGCTTGGGATTTACAGCAACTCTTACAAAGTTGTCATTTACCCAATTACTACAATACTGTAGCGATGTGTTGCTTATTGCTTCATTCTCTATTAAACACAACTCGTTGTTATAATAACTGTAGGTGTCGTAATAGCCGCCTTGCTTTACACAACATCGACCTAGCAGGAACTCTCGAGAACCTGTTTCGTCGAATCTATTAGATTGCAATGACGGGTTCCATGAAGTACTACTAACGTATGAGCCTAGTATAAAAAATGGCGGATATGAATAATAAGTCTCACTCAACCTCTGACAATAGCAATAGAGAGTATAGTCCTGCGTATTAACTGCCTGTATTCCATAGGGATTGGTCATTGCGTCATATCTCAGATTGACATTCCAATACATCTCATTGGCTTGTGTCTCCTTTATTACCTTGTACATTCCGACACTGTTCTCCCACGTTACCCTGCTCGGATTGACCATATTAAGACTGTTACCGCTTATGTGGTCTGTGAGGTCTCCGTTACTCATTGGAGCATAGAATATTAAAGTCGGGTCTGTCAGTGGGTTCCAACCGCCTTGTTCTATATTATAGTGTCTCTTACTCATAATGCTATTGAGATATTATTTCGTTATTGAAGATACCCCAGTCACACCTTGCATAATTGTCAAGCATCGGTTGACTTGCATCTCCTCCAATATAGTAGTCCGAATTTTGACTTGACCAAACGCCTGCAGGAGCATAATTTATAATTCCACCAGACCATCCTGAACTTGCATAGCTAAACAAATCCAACCACCCAGCATACTGGGCATCTATGTAATTCCTATTTGTACTCCCTATGTAGTCATATGCATTTGGAGCAATGCGCCAAAGATTATCAGCAGGATAATACTGTAAGTGCCCGCGAGTTATATCAACTTGTTGCGTTGGTGATATTGAGAACCCAAAGCCGTCAGTGTCAAAAAGTCTTACAGGTAATCTATTCATTCTGTCACCATAACCTAATATTTCAAACCTATTAGGTCGACACATGAATACATCCACACTCGGAGATTGACTTATTGTAGACAGCCATACACATACCATTTCGTTACCCATTGTATATTGATGGTTTGATGTGGGATAAACAACACCAGCGGCTGCAAAAAATCTACACCCAGCATCTTGCAAAGTCTCCCATTGAGATATAGTATAATTGTTTGTGGGCGATGACATTTTGTTTACATTGATATTTGTCATCGAGATACCGTTTGGCAGTGAGAAGTTGTCGGGCAGCAATAAAAATCCACGAACAGAATTGACATAAGCATTACACCATCGTGCATTTTGTACTCCGTTTACTGTGGATGTAGGACGCTGCCAAACAAGATAATACATTTCGTCTTTTGTCAAACATCTATAATGATGTCCGTTCAACAAACCATCTATTGCGTGTCTCTTGCTCATATCACATTGTTTGTTAATTGCATCACCTCAGCTGCCGTGCATGTCTTTGCATACACACGGACATCTTTAATGTTTATGATATGCTTCTTTGTATTATACTGTGATGACTGTTGGTTAGGAATGCCACTCTTATCACACAAAGCCAGTGATGTCGGCATATACCATTGTTCGGAGCCAATACTGTATGAACCTTTCTGTGTCGCGTTGACATAAGTTGTCCAGTTTGTTGCTGTGTATGTCGAAATAACAGTTCTAAATGTCATAGCTGCACTTGGCATAGTTGTTTGTGTCATGCCTTGACGATAGCCGTCAATCCACATATTAATGCCTTGACCACTGTTGTAAGTGTTGTTATAATACACTTCTGAATGCCTGTTCATTGTAAAAGCTCGAGCCATACGCCAAGAATTTCCTTCAAAGGCTACATCTTTATAGCGAATCATGATGGTAAATGCTTTGCTAAGCACACCTCTATTTAAGTTTGACATGCAAGCTTGACTGTTGAACAACAACGCTGAACATCCTGTGAATGTCAGTGTTGGATGTTCGTAACCAAGCTGGTACATTTGCTCGTTGGCATCCCATGTTGCCCAAGCATATTCTGATGTTGTGCCTACTTCACCGCTGATGTAGTCAAACAGTTCACCCTGATTCAATGGTGCATAGAAAACTAAGTCTTCTGACCACAATACACTTGACGGTACTGGTGGTATTGGCTGTGAGCCTCCTAATATTGTATGACGTTTGCTCATAAATCTAGTATTAATCGTATTGATTTGCCATCGCGTTTTGCTGAATAGCCCATATCAACAATATTCTGTGACCCACACTTAAACTGTATAAAGTAGTCACGTTCGCTTTGTCCTGAACTTGCTCTATCAGTTGAGCATTGATAAAATCCAGCCAATAGGTCGCTTGCAATTTGGTCTACTGATGTGCCTCTTCTATAGCCACCTGCTGGCAAGAAAATGAAGCCTTCATTTTCATAGTTAGACCAATCTATAGCAGATATTATATTTGCTGCAAATGAAGCACTCGCCACATTTACAGAATTTAGGCCACTAATTGTATCATTCGGTATTAGTATTAGACCTTCTACGCCTGCTACAGTAGCTTTTGCGAATCTTTCACCTGTTCTAGTAAATAAGACATACTCGTATTCGTTGTTAGTAAGGTTTCTAAATGCTGTGCCTTCTTGTTGATTGTAAGGATAAGAAAAGTCTGCCGATGTTCCTGCTGTATTGCCAACATAAAAATGTGTTGAAGTAGTATCTATAGTATATGGCAAGTATGCTGCTTGACCATTATTATAGCCAGTAGCACCATAATTAAAGATGTCTATCCATGCTGTCTGTGTTTGTCTTGCTGGCATTGTGGTTGCATTGCCACCGCCACTACGTAACACATCATATTGGTGTTCAGCGAACCTCCATTTGCCATCTGAGGCGCGGTATTGCAAATTCCCTGGGGCAAATGCAACACAACCACCGTTACTATTAACAGTAAAGCGATTTTTATCAAATATTTTTATGTCAGTGTGCCTTTTACTCATTCCATCCTCCTATCCATGTAGTATCAGTAGTCCATAATAAGGCTTGGTCTGTAATAATATCGTCATAATTTGTGACGCGTTCGCCCGTACTTGTATACCAAGTAGTCATTAAGCTCACATACAGAAGTATTATTAACGATAATATTGTTAATATGTTTGTTCTATTTCGTTTGATTGGAATTGTCCTCACCATTTAACGCCTCCATTGCTTGTGAATATAAATTATTAATTTCTTCCTTTGTTTTTGCCGACTCTATCTGTGTTTTGTATGTGTTGTATATGGTAAGTGCTCTGTTACTCTCATTCATAAACTGTTTGATGATATTTTTGGCTTCAATAACCGAATAGTATCTGTCACCAGTAAAAAGCAACGACGTGCCATTTACACAAGCAACAGCAACCGAATACTCTAGCGATGAAATAGTAACACTCCCATAACATGCTGCTTTTAGGTCGGATACAACACTTTCAGCATGGCTTAATATAGATTCTTCTGGCGGTGTGTACGTTTGAATCAATTCACCCTTCAACACCTCTCCGACACTTGCTGTTGGGTGCTCCTCATAGAACGCAGTTTGCTCCTCGGTAAGAGGGACAAAACCAACATTCATCGCCAAATTGATTGGCAAAGCAAACCCTACAATTTTTCTGTTATTTACTACATAATAAGTCATTATTATAATGTTTGAATTGTTAATTCTGCTGAGTTTGTGATATATAGAACAGCACCTGTTGAATCTGAAACAAACGATATTTCAATAGCCTTCCCACTTGCAACAGTTATTGTGTTTGACGGTAATACAAATTTAGTCCACCCCATACCACTCGCTTTAGCCAAAGCTATTGTACATTCAGCGCTGCCTGTGTTTTTTACCAATAAATAGTTGGTATATTCGTTTGCTGCTGGAATGCTTATATTAAATGTTTGTGTTGCTCCAGTTACTGCTACATCATAGTAACAAGGAGTGTCGGCAAAAGTTACAGCCGTTTGATTGTTTGTTAGTGTGTCAAACTTAAACGTTGTTTGCGGTATTCTTATTGTTTGCCATGTACCGTCTTGTCTAAGAAACTTGTCCTGGTGCACTGTATTAAATGATAATGATGACCTTGCAATCTTATCGCTGTCGGAGGAATCTGTTATAACCAACTTGTCACCTGTGGCTATTGTCACATCGTTGGTTTGTAGCGTTCCGCTGTTTTGAATGTTTCCGTGCGTATGTGAACCCGTAGGAATATTGGCTAAAAAACGACCGTCACCCTTGAAATAAGGTGCACTTAAAACACCCGCATTCGGGTTATAACTAAATCGGCTTGAACCATACTCTATATCGATTGCAACAACATCAGTCTTAGTCCCAGGGTCTGGAAATTGAAATATTACTGGAAGGGCTATATCTAGAGGTTTTGTCCCTGTTTGTTCAACTTTTCTGTCTACAACATTAACGTTACTTTTTGTAGCATAAATTTCTCCGTTTTCATTTTGCTCAATAGTTGTTATAAACTGAGTTGCTGTTCCAGAAGCCGTCGGGCTGGGTATATATGTTTGTTTGGTTTTGTATTCGTTGTTGGTAAATTCCCAGTCATTAACTAAATCACCATAGATTTCAAAAATTTCACCCCAAGTAGGAACAAAACTTTCAAAATATTCATCGCCACTGACTGTACACCATACGCTATCACAGTTACTATAATAACTGTCTTCGACTATAATAGTTGTTGTAACTTTTCGCCCATTAGAAATGGCTGTCAACACCTGTGAAACAGTTTGACTAGCGCTGGTAATTACAACCTCATTGTTTTGTACACCCAATTGAAACACGAGGTCAAGATTATTGGCACCCATAATACCCTGCGTACCTTGAGCGCCCTGTGCTCCATTGGTACCAGCAGTACCTTGCGTACCTTTGGCGCCTTGTGCGCCTACGCTACCCTGGGCTCCAGTGTCGCCCTTGATACCTTGTGTACCCTGAGCACCCTGTGCGCCAGTGTCACCTTTGGCGCCTTGAGCGCCTACGCTACCCTGTGCTCCATTGGTACCAGCAGTACCTTGCGTACCCTTGGCGCCTTGTGCGCCTACACTACCCTGTGCGCCGTTCGTACCAGCGGTACCTTGTGTACCTTTCGCGCCTTGTGCGCCTACGCTACCCTGTGCTCCATTGGTACCAGCAGTACCTTGGGCACCTTTCGCGCCTTGTGCGCCTACGCTACCCTGTGCGCCATTGGTACCAGCAGTACCTTGGGCACCTTTCGCGCCTTGTGCGCCTACGCTACCCTGTGCTCCATTGGTACCAGCAGTACCTTGGGCACCTTTCGCGCCTTGCGCGCCTACGCTACCCTGTGCTCCATTGGTACCAGCAGTACCTTGGGCACCTTTCGCGCCTTGCGCGCCTACGCTACCCTGTGCACCGTTCGTACCAGCAGTACCTTGCGTACCCTTGGCGCCTTGCGCGCCTACGCTACCCTGTGCTCCATTGGTACCAGCAGTACCTTGGGCACCCGTAGCACCCTGAGCACCTACGTTACCCTGGGCTCCTTTCGCGCCTTGGGCACCCGTAGCGCCTTGCGCGCCTACGCTACCCTGTGCACCGTTCGTACCAGCAGTACCTTGCGTACCCTTGGCGCCTTGCGCGCCTACGCTACCTTGGGCTCCATTGGTACCAGCAGTACCTTGTGTACCCTTGGCGCCTTGCGCGCCTACGCTACCCTGTGCTCCAGTGTCGCCTTTGATACCTTGCGTACCCTGAGCACCCTGTGCTCCAGTGCCGCCCTTGATACCTTGCGTACCTTGAGCGCCCTGTGCTCCAGTGTTGCCCTTGATACCCTGCGTACCCTGAGCACCCTGTGCTCCAGTGTCACCCTTGATACCCTGCGTACCCTGAGCACCCTGTGCTCCTATGCTACCTTGGGTTCCCTGAACACCCTGTATAACCTCAATGTTATCGAATATTTCATCAGTGTTGTCGAAGAACTCCATCCTGTTCTCATGTACAGCAATGCTTGTAGTAGAATCCACATAGTCAACTGTTACACATTCAGCCAACAACGCACGAATCACTTTCGTGTTATTGCCGTCCATGTGGAAATATCTGGCGGTAACAATTTCGCCATCCGAGAAAACCCCCTGGCTGTGGAGGCTGTTTATCTCCTGCACTGCTGCAGCCCTGTCCGCGAAGACCTCGCCGTTGCGTAGGAGGATGTGCTTGTGTCCGTATAAATAATTGTTCGAAGGCATATTATAGTGTAAAATTATTCTATTTTATTATCCAATTTTCTCATTAATTAACTTTTTCTAACTATGCGAATCACTTTCTGAGCACCCTTACCGTCGGTAATCCATAGGGTATGCTCTCCAGGCTGGTACTGAGCCATGTCTATAGTCCCCTTGCCACCTTGTATTGTACCGTTTGCAATGGACTGGTTGTTTGCGTTGCGCAATTCGTAGGTCATTGTCTGACCAAACGGGTCACCCCCAGAATAGAGTTTAATGTTAACGCTAATCTGGTCTGTGCACATTATCTGGCGCACATTTACACTTCTATCCATCACTGTCACGTTCGGAACCGATATCACAGAGCACACATAGTTCGGAGTGCCGCCCAGCCCGTAAACAACCGTTGAGTACATGAACCTGACACTTATAGCCTTGGTGACCGAATCCCAGTCGATTTCAATCCCGTTCATTGCGGGAGAGTCGCCAGCAACGAAGTATGTCCCGTAGTTGGTGAAACCTATAATCCTGGACGCCGTGCTCAGCGGGGTGTTGGCGTCACCCATCAACAGAGCCATTGAATCCGCGTTCACAATGAAGTTGGTGTTGTTGCCGTAGTCATCGTCGTCCTTGGCAACATGAAGTACAACATGGAGGCTCGGCGATGTATAGAACGTGGTAACAATATATTCGATAAAGTCCGACAGGTCGAAAGCAACGTCAGTGTTGCCAACCAAGTATGAAATATTGAAATCCTGATACCTGGAAACATTGACTGGAGTTACAATACTCTCCAGTGAGTTTTCCGTTATCGCAGCATTTACATTCGCCACATATGAATTGGTGTTCGGTGTGAACGGGACAATTGCATTGTTCGAGTTTTTCAATGAAATCGTTTCAAGTCCCTGTGCGTAGTTTATTGCAATTTCGCCGTATCCAATATCCTGAACATCGGGGAGTTTCGCCAACCCCTGAGCTGTCGCAACATTGCTGCGCACGTGATATAGGTGTCTCAATGGCATAAAAATGTTCCTCTTTAGACTGTTATTTCAAATTACAAAAATGGTTAAAAAACCTATTATTATAAATATAATAATAAATATTAGGATAAACCAAAAAAAAGAGAAAGCGGAGCCAAATTAAATGGTTCCGCCTAAGTTTTTTGACATTGGTTATGAGTCGGACGCCTATCGGGTGTACAGGTTGTACACATCCACGTCCTCACCAGAACTGTCATCGTCATCGTCATATCCAGAAAAGTTTTCCCATTCGCGGAAGTCGTACATTCTGAAAACATATGCCAGGATTGCCGCCAGCCTTTCATTGCCGAGACATCTGATGATTGCGTCGTCAACAGTTTCCTTGCCCAACTGTTGACAGGCGAAGTTGTACGCTTTCTGGGCATCTTCGTCCTCAACGACCCACCCATGGTTCTCAGCTTCGTTTAACGTGTTTTTCACTGTCTCCATCACCATTCTGCGGAGGTCACTTTCAGTCAATTTTATAGTTTTTTTCATAGTTCCCATTAATTTTTATAATAATAAATATCAACAAAAAATAAAAATGGGACTAAACTTAATTAGCCCCATTTCTTTTATTCAAAGTGCTGAAAATCAATAAGTTCCGCAGTCCCAGGTGTCTGATACCGACAAGTTACCGCTAGCATCAACCTTCAAGAGGTTATATGCGTCAGTCTCGGTGGTTACTGTAGTCGTATTCCCCACATGAGCATAGTCAGCAACTTTAGCTGCCAATGTTATTGTCTGCGTACCTGCGTCAGGCGTCACACTAACACCTTGTGTCGCAACAATATTTACGGTCTGTGTGCTTGCAGTTCCGTCAACGGTTAGAGTGTCGGTGATTGACGCACCGTCGGTAACGGTACCTACGCCAACAGTCTCCGAAACACTGTTAACAGCCAAATCTTGGATAGCGTCGTAAACGTTCTTCGAAGTAGGTACTTGTGCGTTGGTAGAATCTGAACCGATTGTGGTATTACCAGCCGTAGATTCAGCGTCGAACGTGTAGCCAGTGGTCTGAACACCAGTAGAGCCAGCAACAACAATTTGATTAACCGTCAATGCAGTCTGGTTAGCGGCAACCTCGCCTGTACCCATACCGAGGGTTAAATTCGATTGAACAACGGTATAGGTTGCAGAAGTACCATCCGCCGTGGCAACAAGCATATCACCAACTTCATACCAATTACCGCTTTGTGCAGGGTGTTCAAAACGCTGTGTTACAATATAAGTGTCACCAGCTTTGGTGTCTGCAGTTGGAGTGGGATATTCTGTTACGCCACCTTTATAGTGCATTGCACCTGTCAAGCTGGCGATATCAGCCATCGTAGCAATCTTGTTGGTTGCGGAAGTTGCGGTCTGAACATTTACACCAAGTTCATTGCTGTCATATACAAAGTCATGTTGACGAAGTGTCAAGTTAGTGTTAGTGTTAGCTGAGAAAACGTTAACATCAATGGTTCCGTCATTCCATGTAATAGCACCATCCTTGATGCTTGCGGCAACAGTCTCAAGATTACCTTGAACCGTCTGAACATTACCCTGAACCTCAGCCAGTGCATCTTCAACGTTAGTTGCAGTGAACAAGTTATTGCTGTCAGCGATGCTTACGTCAGCGGCAGCACCAGTCTTGGCAACCTTAGCAAGGGTAATATCAGTGTTTGCATCATTGCTGATGATACCTTGCACTTCCTGAACACCAACCTTCAAAGTAACAACACCGTTAGATTCACTTGCAATGGTTGCAGAACCATTCAGAGCTTCAACAGCGTTGGTTACAGTGCTCTGTGTGGCAATCTTGTTGTCAATATCTTTGTATTCACCGTCAATATTGATAGTGAGACCTTGAGTGGCGGCAGCACTAATCAAACCGTCGGTTTCCTGGATACCTTGGACTGTTAATGTAGAAGTGCCGTTGCCAATAGTTATATAGGCTTGCTCGTAGCCAGGAACATCCAAGCTATCGAACTGGCTGGTCAGCATATCGTAGTTGGCGAGAACCTCGAAATACTTATTGGTACCATCGTTTCTTACAACACCTACAATGGTATGTGCTGGTGTACCCGTTTCACCTGATATGGTATAACGATACAATAACAGTTCACCGTCTTCCATATTGGCAAAGCCTTGAGCCTTCCAAGCCAATTCTGCAGCATTTACAGCAGCAGCGTGGTTAGCATAGGCAGTCAAGCTGCTGTTACGGAAAAACTGGACTTTTCTTAATTTACTCATAACTTAATCTAGATTAATTTTGTTATTATTAATTTGTTTGTTTTTTGTTTATATTATATAAATATTGCCTTAAAAGAAAACCGTCCCAAGAATTATATTTCCGAAGACGATTTTTTTTCAATTATATTGATATTGCAAGGTTAGTTCAATTCATCTCCGAAACTAAAGATTTCGGAGTTTTCTCGAAATATTATTATAAATATCATGTAAGTTTTTTTTTAATAAGTTACAGTGCAACCAGTTCCGTGCTGATGATATCGCATAGTATGCGTCTAAACGTCTCCTCGTTACATTTGCCATCAGCCAGGTCTCGACCGCGAGTCCAATCCTCCAACGGACGGTGATATCGACAATCCGTTTGGCAGCCCATATACGTCGAGGTCACGATAATTTGGTATTCGCGTTTCTCGGTGTACAACAACAGCATATATGTTGTTTCGCCTTCTTTGTGTTTGACAAACACGCTTACCTTATCCCCCCCCCAGTTCAAATATTTCATACATTTCTCAAGGAAAGGATATTCCTTGGCAAACACTTCAACGGTTGAGGTTTCCGAAGAACTAAACATAGTCAAAAGTATTCAAGTTGTTATTTTCACTATATTCACCACTTGCTTTCTGCAAGTCTCTTCGGAATGACAGCAGCACATCCTTCACCTTCTCCCTTTTCAGTTTTCTCGGTTCGTATGCGCCGTTGCCAAGTCGTTTTAAGAGCGAATCACGTAACACGGTTACGGTCACTCTGTTCATTATGTTCTTGGATGCGTTGAAGTCGGCGTTGTCCTTATGCCCGCACTCAACACATTCAAAGGTTTCTTGGTTGGGTCTGTTCTCATCGGTAATGCAACCGCAAATCGGACACATTTTGCTTGTGTAACTCGCCTGCACAGTTGACAATGCAATACCATATTTTCTTGCAATGTGTTCAGCCTCCTGCTTCAAGGATGACAATCCAAGAAACTTGACCTTTCTGTTGTAGTTAATATCCTCATTATCCTTGTCTTTGACGTAGCACCTTCCAAATCCGTTGTCAAGGTCTTCCATAACGATGTGGTTCACACCATCCATCATCAGTTCCTTGCACATACTTGAAATGAGTTGTTGCTCGGATTTCAGCATCTTCATCTTCAAGGTGTCAAGTTTCTGCTGCTTGCGCTTGCCGATGGTGTAGTTCTTGTCCTTTTTTAGTTCGTCCACTTTCAACGAGAGTTTGCAGAAGTCGTTTACAAGTTGTCGATTGTAATCATAAGTTGTCTCGTTTGAAAGACTGAACAAGTTGTGCTTGCAATTAACGTCAATACCAACAACATTGTCACCCGCTTCTGGTATATACCTCTCTCCGTCCTTGCACAAGTTGATGTTCACTTGATGGTATTTTTCGTTGAACGTAAGCACATACTCATAGTCGGGATTTGTTTTGCTGTAGTCTCTCATACTGCCGTGCCAATCCTTGTTAAACTTAACGGGAATATCAAACGACTTTCTTCCGATTCCAGACAGACTAACAAAGGAGTTGATGACTGAACCGAACTTCTTGTTGTAGTCAATGATTCTTGTTTTTCTGCACCTTCCCCCGAATGACAAGGACTTGAACTCAATCGGATATTCAGAATACCGTTTTATGATTCTGTTACGTTTACGCAAAGCGAGTTCAAACAGACGTTCAAAACCGAATTTCTCACAACAACGCAGTATGTTGTTGTAAAACTCACGTTTCTTTTCATCGCAGGTCTCCAACTGCTTTGCGATATAGTCAAGCGTGTTCTCGTTTCCGTACCTTGCAAGGTATGTTAGACATATTGTTAGAGGTGTTTTTGACTTTTCTGTCACAACCTTTTTCAAGTCGCCTTTCTTGTTCTTTTTGGTGTCACGCTTGTAGAACTCAAAACCAACAAATCTTACAACTTCAAAGTCAAGATGCTTGCGGATTGCTTCAAACTTGTTCTGATAGCAGTTGAACACTTGGGTGTATAACTGAACATCAAACGAACTCGGAATGACATCCTTGTACCTTGCACGCATTTCCTTCAAGAAGTCAAGTTTGGAATACTCAAGGTAGTGTTCAAGATTAGAGTTGACATATTCGGAAACAAGGTTCTTGTGGTCACGCAGCATAACAGCAAAAGAATGCAGCTCGTCATACTTCTGACGGGTTAAGTCGTTTGACTTGAATGTTTTTGTGTATTTGCTGTCTATGACCATATTATAACAAAAAAGAGGCATTAAACTTGCGGCAGTAATGTGAGGAGTGCCATCAAGGATAAAACCTCTGTATATCTTTATTGTTATTTTGAAACGACTCCTCACTTTCGTTTCATTATATAAATAGTCTTAAACTATAATATATTTATACGAGTTATTTTTGAACATTTTTGACTACATTTGAATAGGTTTATTATCTTCTGTTGTTATCCCAACCATCCCCTTTCAACTTTTTTAAGCTTCTCATTGTATTAAATTAACTTCTAAATTATTACAATTGCCACACAGACACACCCTATGATTATGCAGAGGATTCGGTACCAGGCGTCGTTTTCCGAGACAGTTCTGCCGACAAGGGCGTTGGAGAGGGTTGTCATTGTAACATTCACCCACATACAGAGGTGGAACAGACCGAAACACAAAAGGGACACCTTCCACCCAATGAGACCCCACAATAGGGCGCACGCACCAATCAGGAGCCCGTATAAAACCAAAGTAGAGTTTTTCATATTTGAAATTATTTCTATTATTATGTTAAACAATATAATATATAATATTGTCAAAAAGCAAAAACTATAGCGATTTTGGTAAAACAAAAAACGCAGCCGAGCAATACGACTGCGCTGTTTTTAATTAGATGCCACTTTCAAACTAAATCGGTTTGCATTCAACTATTATAGTGAAAAGGTCTGTCCAAGTTGTCAAGTACTCGACATGAAACCTTACCGAACAGGTATTACCGTCAGTTATAAACACCTGGTCGACTGGGGTGTTGTAATCCCACATTTCGTCATAGGTTGCGGAACTTGCGGTTTCTTCGTTGGTCAGATACAAAGCCTGATAACGTAGGTTTGTCTGTGAATAATCAGGATTGAAGTTTTGCGAGACCAATGTCACTTTTATCCTACGACCCTCTGGAGCGGTGAATATATATTGGCGGTCAGCCATGTTATTACTACTTCCAGTGTGGTCTTCCATTGTAATGGTGTACCTCAACAGCTGGTCGTCTTCATTGAACAGGTCATAGCGATAATCACCATATCCCATACCGCTCGGCATCTCCAGACTCATCTCAATCGGAGGGTCTTCATACAGACCGCAGTCGTACCCGTCTATATAACCAAGAAGCGTGTTAATAACATCTTGTGTGAGAATACCGTCCTGTGTAACAACAAGTTCGTCCTCTTCCTCGTTGTAGTGTATCTCGGCGTTGTCTACATGAACGGCGATGTCGTTCACATTGACGTCAAAGGTTGTCGGGGAAGTGGAACTGTCGTTAAGGGTTATTCTCAGAACCTGATGAGCTGGTTCCTCCTGAGTCTCTGGAATGTCAACGACACTGAAACTGTCGACATGTGTGTCGGACGTATTGTCGTTCTCCACCCAGTGCATGTGTTTGTCAGACGTGGTGATTACAATGTATCTGTGACCACCCTCAATTGCATTGACATAGTCTTCCGTGTACTGGTTGCCATCTTCATCCTCATAAGTCCCCCAGGTGCTGATTGGACGAACCCTCACACGCACGTTCTCTGGATTGACCGCCCAGTAGGTCGTGCCACTTTCTTCCGTCAGGTCAACGATTTCAACGTTTATGATTTTGACACCCTCAGCTGTGCTGACGAATAAACCGTCGTCAAGTATCTGGAGGGAATTGCCGTCACTTTCAGAACGACGGACAGAAATCTCCTTGCCGTCTATGGCTATGGAATTGCTTCCAGCATAAGCCGAAGCAATCAGACCGCCGTTATAGTACCACGCCTCTTCCCTGTACACCAGCTCTATGACGGAGTCGATATCAGCCTCGGGGTCAATCATTCCGATTAACGGAGTGTCCCCTGCATAGTACACAGGATATGAAGTTTCAATCAGAGTACCGCTTTCCAGACGGTCTATTATGATATTTCCAGTCTCCTCTATGGAGTCATAAGCATCCTGGTCAAGCCAGATTTGAATCCTGGCACCGTTTCGTATATACAGCAAATCAGTTGTCGAAGTGTTCTTGGAAACAAATTTACCTTCAGTGCCATCAAACTCGAACAGGTGGGTGTTATATCCGCTCAACCTAACACCATCTTCCCAAATGGCTCCGTCCTCACCCACAAGTCCCTGTATCCCAATCTCACCGTCGTCACCCTGATAACCCATCTCGCCGCGGGCGCCAGCAGGACCTCTGAGACCCTGTGAACCTTGCGAGCCAGGTTCACCCTGTACACCCATCAAGCCGTTGAAACCCTGCAGACCCTTGCGACCCTGTATACCCTGGACACCAGTCATACCGTCGGCGCCCTGGGCACCGTTACAACCACGAGTACCCTGCAGACCAGCACTACCGCTCTTACCTTGCACACCCTGCACGCCAAGCATACCCTCGGCACCCTGCAGACCGTTACAACCACGCGTACCCTGGATACCTGTAGGACCTCTGTCGCCCTGTACACCCTGTACACCGCGCAGACCGTCCGAACCCTTGGCTCCAGTCGGGCCTATCTTGCCTTGTTTACCACGGACACCTTGCAACCCCTGGACACCCTGCGTACCCTGGGTTCCCTGAACGCCTTGCAAACCCTGCAGACCTTGGGCTCCCTGCAACCCCTGGATGCCTTGTGTCTCGATGTTGTCCATATTATCCATTTTGTTATTAAATCGCGATTATTAATTTTATATAATAATAAATACAAAGTCTTTCGTTTTTCTCACAACAAAAAAAGCGGAGTCGTTAAACAACTCCGCCTAGTTTGTGAATTGGTATGTATTTATTGGTTATTTTGACTTGGATTATAGTTCATGGCTTATTTCAAAAATTTACGAATTGCGCGGGTAATGGCTTCATTTAAAATATTGTTTGACAGTCTCTTTTTAATTTCATCCTTGATTATTGCTTCTAATTTATGGGTTTGCTCATCTGGCATCCAATTATCCCAGGCAATTTTCTCACCTTCTTTATCATACACAATAAAACCATTAACCATACTACTGTCATAGTCAATATCGTCCGCGTTTGGGAATTGTAATTCAAATGTACCTTTCCATCCCTCATCGTGTTTTAATGGGTTCAATGTGAAATGGGTTATTTCCATATCGGAATATTGGTTGGCAATATCCTCATCTGACATATATTGGGATTCCAATAAACACTTTTTAATCAAATTTTTAATTTCGCTTTCCGTGAGTCTGATTATCCGTTTCATATTACTAAAAATTGTTTCTATTCAATTATTTTAAATATTTACGGATTGCGCGGTTTACAGCCTCGCTTACAGCACTGTACTCTGGTGCTGCCTCGGGAGCTGCTTGACGCTGCAGACCGAAAGCCTCTGGACGTCGTTCAATATCATTGCCAAGCATTTCAACAGCCTGGTCGACCTGCTTGTTGTTCATCTCGTAGCTCTTCACATCGTTTTTCACGGTGTTGCCAAGGTCTCTGGCAAGTCCGTGAGTCTTTACCATGTTCTGGGCACTTCCCTTGGTGGCGTTCATCTTGGCGTGAACTCTGTCAGCTGAATCCTGATACGGACGCGCAACATCAGCGGTTCTGTCCATACTGTCGCGACCCTGTTTGAATCCAGCCCACGCGCCTTTCAACCTGTCCCACATCTTACCCTTTGCCATGTCGTCGAAGATGCTGGAGTTGTTAGGGGCGCTGCTAGCACCTTGCGAGAGTCCGCCGTCTTTCTTTGCAAATCTGTCGCTGGGGCGGTAGGTGTTCATCTGGTCGTTTCCGAAGCCGAGTATCTCGTTCATAGCTTCGTTTATCATGCCTTTCAGTTCACTTTCGGTGAGTGTTATAACTTTCTTCATAGTAATATTTGGATTTAATTTTAATTATCTTCTATATTGTGGCTCGTAGTCAGTCGGAAGACCTTCATGTTCAAAGTAACTCCTAGCCTGCGGGGACAACGAGTTCATCACATCCTCCAAGTCGTTGTCGATATAAGTGTTGAACGACTCGTCATCGTCGCTGGCGTAGAAATCCGTGTCGTTCCAGCTTTCGCGACCGAGTCTCTTGAACTTTCCTGGATATTTCTTAGCCATGGCAGCGAAAAACTCCTCCCTAGCCCTGTCGCCATATTCATTACCGAAATGTTCCAAGTTTCCGCCCTGGGTTTTTTTCCTCTCAAAGAAAGCCTCAATCTTGTCAAGCAGTGGTAAAAGCGCTCTAGCCTGTCCACTGGTGCCTTCCACCCTTGGTTCGCCTCCACTATATCTCTGCAACGCATCGCGCACCACGTTTAACGCCTCCTCAACGTCGTAAAACGATAATTTGTCATAATCGGAATAGGTGTTACGCGGTTTTGGAAGAATCGTATCATTACCCTTGCGCTTGGCATGATACAGCGTGGAATAATCCATCTCGCTTATAGCCTCGGCGACCAGGTTCCTTAAATCACTTTCAGTCAGTCTTATTTTTTTTTGCATTTATAAATCAAATATTTATAATATTATATAATTATAAATATCATAAACTCAAAAAAAATGCACGGAACTTCAATGCACTATTTCAAGGAAGATATCAAAAAGTGGATTTACGACAACTTCGCCAAAGATATCACCATCCTCGACGTGGGAGCTGGGTGCGGTACGTATTGGAACCTGCTCCACGATAAATTCAGGAATATCGATGCGGTGGAAGCCTTCGAGCCGAACATCACCGACCACAACCTCAGGGAGAAATACAGAATAGTATTCTTCTCGGATATCAGGGATTTAACATATAACCATTATAATCTGATTATATTCGGCGATATACTGGAGCATCTCGCTGTGGAAGACGCCCAGAAAGTTCTGGACTATGCGTACGACAGATGCGACAATCTGGTTGTGGCTCTCCCCTATATGTACGAACAGGACGCTATCTACGGCAACACTTACGAGATTCACCAACAGCCAGACCTCACCCCAGAGAATGTTCTGGAAAGATACCCGAGACTCCAACTCCTTTTCAACAACGACCAATGCGGATACTACATCAAGAAAGAAAACTAGAACAAAAAAACAAAAAAGCGAACCAAAATAATCAAAGGCTCGCTTTTTTTATGTGTCATAGTTTATATATTTTTTCAAGAAAACCTCGAAATCTTTAGTTTCGGTGTAGTTCACTATTGTCCGTCCAGGAAATCGTCCACCCACCTGCTGGCGACTTCCAGTTCCTCGGGAGTCCACTCCCTCTCAATCTTCCTCCCAGCTTCCATCCGCTCAATCTCATTCGGCACGTCATATGCCTTATACGTGTCCCTTTCACAGTCCAGGGCATCCCAGTCATGTTCCATGTCGCCAGCCCTGCCGTCTGGATAGAACAGTTTTCTCGGATTAGACCGCAGCGTGTCCTCGCTCACCTGTCTCTGCTTGGCTAGTTCAGCCTGTTTCTCTTTCCGTATCCTCTCCATTTCATTATACCTTGCAAATCTCTTAGGTTGGCTGTGGCGACCGACAAGATGTTTCTGGTACTGTGCAAAATTGTTGATGCACCAATTAACAACATCCTCCAGCTTGTCCGACTGGTACAGCACGTTTCCGTTCTGGCAGCTCTCGACACGCCACTCACAATAGTAACCGTACACGAAAACTTATGAAATCCTATGATTCCCAAGTTTCCGCTTCTTGTTTCAACGAGTCACTGCTTCTTAGGCCAGGCTCTGCCTGACGGTCGTCCACAGTTGGACTCTCCACAAGCGTGAA